>Ga0256836_1000230_pt1 | contig 33680 bp, 30 predicted proteins | sample 4561380metaG_FD_185974 | JGI IMG/M metagenome (GOLD analysis project Ga0256836, IMG submission 185974) | Hydrothermal vent microbial communities from Guaymas Basin, Mexico - 4561-380 | ecosystem: Environmental > Aquatic > Marine > Hydrothermal vents | place: Mexico: Guaymas Basin | collected...
TCATCCTTGTAGATTGAAAAAACTCTCCATAGGTGAAAAATCCAGCAGATGGAGCGAGTGATTCTAAGAGATTGAGTTCATCTTGAAGCTTTTCTTTTAGGAGAGCTTTTCTTGCAGTACAAGAGTAAATATAGACAGCTTCAGCTGGGTATTGACTCAATTTTGTAAAATACTCTTCAATATTATCTGTAAGGTCTGAGATGTTGGCAAAACTAAAGCGAACACTATCGCCATGTGTAAACTCTCCTGCATACATCAGAGCATTATTTTCAACTACAGCGACAGGATCCCTTGCAATGTCAATACCTCCCCTTTTAATGATAAGAGGAAAAGACATACAAGAGGAGGGGAGATTTTTGAGTACATCATCTCCAAGGTATTTTTTGTAAACCTCTAAGATTGGTATCCCATCGAGTTCGTATAAGATGTCATTCTTACACTTTGTAACAAGCATCTCTTTGCCTATAGTTGTCCAGTTAAGCATATAGTCATTATTTACTATAAGTTCTTCACTGTTAAGTGTTGCAAGGACACAACCATTGTTTGTAAACCCTTTGTCATTAAAAACATAGGTGTCTTTAAATTTTGCATTATCTCCTGCACGACCCCCTGCTATGGCAACACTAGGATCAATACTGCTAATCATCCTTAAAAAAGGTTCTGTATCGCTTTGTATCCCATCACTAAAAAGTATAAGTGCTTTTGTTGTATCTGTAAAGAGATCCTTTTTAATCTTAGAAAAATCAAAATTTTTATCAAATTTGTAGAGATTGCTTTTTATGGAGGTGTGTTGAAAAAGGGAAAAAGAGATTACAAGTGAGTTTTCAAGCATCTTACCATTACTGATCTCTCCACTTGTAGTTGTTCCGATTATGTGTGCATTGGGGAGAAAATCTTTAAGAGTACTTGAGATCTCTTGCATTTTTTTAGGTTGTAAAATTCCGCTAAAAATTTGGATGAGTAGATCATTACATTTATCTATTTTATTTGTAGATATATATGTTTGCAAGTCCTCTTTATCTGTATATGAAAAATTATAAAGTTGCATACTTGCCCCCTTCTTAAGATAATTATAACACCCTAAGAAAAGATAAAACTTAAATGCTGATATAATACTGTATGAAAATATTACTCCTTGAAGATGATACAGCCTTAGCCAACATATTAGTCGACTTTTTAGAAGATGATTATGAGGTTGTACAAACCTATAGTATGAAGCAAGCTGAGAGTCTGAGTGAAGAGAAGAAGTTTGATCTTTATATATTTGATATTAATGTTCCTGATGGGGATGGGATAAGTTTACTTAAAAGTTTACGAGCTTTTCACGATGAAACTCCTACTATTTTTATCACGGCGTTTCACGATACAAAGTACCTCAAATCTGCCTTTGAATCTGGGGCAAATGACTTTATAAAAAAACCTTTTGATTTAGAAGAACTAGCCCAGCGTATAGAGAATATAAAACGCCACTTTGGACTTGATACACTCATATTTTTGGGGAAAGAGATACTCTTTAATACAAAAACATATACATTGAAGATAGAAGAAAAAAACCTAAAGATGACCCATAAAGAGAGTGAGTTTTTACACTATCTTTATAAAAACCGTGCTCGAGTTGTGAGTAGCGATGAGTTGTTGCAAAATATATGGGAGTTTGATGAGATGCCAGGGGATGATGCGGTGAGAACTGTAGTAAAAAACCTACGTAAGTACCTTGGAAAAGAGCATATTATTAATATTCGTGGAGAGGGGTATAAATTTGAATGATTTAGAGAAACGCTCCTTTTACTCTTTTTTAGTCCTTTATCTTGGTTCCTCTCTACTCTTTGTTTTTTTCTCAGGCTACCTTTACTACTCCTCTCAAAAGAATTCCCTTGAGAGTGAGACCTACTATAAGCTAGAATATCTCGCAGATCATCTCTCAGGGCTTATCATCAAAGCTCATATGATGGGAACTACACTTCAGCTTCCAAAGGAGAAAGGGTTTGAGTATAAGCTCATCCCTGTAGGGGATAAGAAAGATTACACAGAGGGGTATTTTGAAAAAGATGGCTATAAGATGGTTATATCATCAGGACCTCGCGAACATCTCAATGTGAAGTATGTCATTGTAAAAACAAACACATACTACACAGAGCTTCAAGAACTCCAAAAATTTGTAATGCTCTTACTTTTTCTAAGTGTTGTTTTTGTCATCATCATCTCAGTCTTGTTAGCAAAACTTTTTATGAGACCGCTACATCAACGTATAGGGCAGATTGAAGAGTTTATACAAGATGTTTCTCATGAACTCAATACTCCTATAACAGCCTTAAAAATGAGTGCAAGCAGAGGGCTGAAAAAAGGGGTGTATGATAAGAAAATTTTGAGTAATATCTCCATTAGTACCAAACAGCTTGAGACTATATACCAATCGCTTACTTATTTAAATTTTAGTGATAAAAAAGAGCCTAGTGAGCTTGTAGATATGGAGATAGTTGTGCAAAGAGTTGTCGCATACTATAAAGAACTTAGCAGTGCAAAAAAGATAGAGATAGTGTGTCAAACACAGAGTAAAACTATGGAGATTATCCCCTCAAGAGCCGAGCTTCTGCTCTCAAATCTTCTCTCAAACGCCATCAAATACTCTATGCCAGAGACAAAAATTAAGATTGTACTCACACCAGAATATTTGAGTATAGAGGATCAGGGTGTTGGAATTGCAAAAGAGAAACTAGATGAGATTTTTAAGCTTTATAGTCGAGAATCAAATATAGCAGGTGGTTTTGGAGTAGGTTTAAGTATAGTGAAGCAGATATGTGATGAGTTTGAGATACAAGTGGAAGTTAACTCTAAACTTGGAGTGGGGAGTGAGTTCCGACTTTTGTTTTAAAAAAACTTTTGTGCTTTTTTTGTCAGTGAAGAGATGGGAGCACTACTAAACTCATCAGGGCTTAAAAAGGTAAAATCTCCCTCTAACTCTTCAACTTTGTAGAGTTTTACATCGAGTTTATACTTGGTGTAGGAGTGTTTAAAACTTCCTAAAAAATTCTCTTCAAGAGGCTCAACCTTAGGGAGTACAAGCATCTCTTTGTACATATTGTCACTAGAGAGTTCCAGGGCAACCTTGCCATCTTTGATATACACTCCAAAAAACAGCTCCATCGCTATGTACTCTTTTTTCTTTGTTTGTGTGTAGAGTTCCGCCTCCTCTTTACCTTGACAACCTTTTTGAAGTGGGCACTCTTGGCAGTTTGGGTTTTTAGGGGTACACACCATAGAGCCTAAGTCCATAAGGGCTAGGTTATGGGCTCGTGGTGCTTTTGTATTGACAAAGTTCTCCGCTTTTTCCCATACGATTTTATCAGGAGTATTAAGGAGTGCATAGTAGCGTTTAAGCACTCTGGCTATGTTTGTATCGACTACAGGTACATCTTGCTCTAGTCCAAAACAGCAGATGGCACTCGCAGTATAATCCCCAATTCCTGGGAGTTTTTTAAGCTCTTTGAGACTTTGTGGTAAACCATTTTTTGTGAGTTGTGCTGTGGCATGGAGGTTTTTTGCTCGTCTATAGTACCCAAGCCCACTCCAAGCTGCTAAAACATCATCTAAAGGTGCATCTCCAAGAGCCTCTAATGAGGGAAACTTTGCTAAAAATTGAGGGTAGTACTCATCTCGTACTCTGTTTACCTGTGTTTGTTGGAGCATAATTTCACTTAGGTAAACATGGTAAATCTCCTCGGTATTGCGCCAAGGGAGTTGGTGGCGTCCATGCTCTTTGTACCAAGAGAGAAGTTGTTTGTGTATTTGTTTCATATAAGTTGCCCTTGGACAAACTCTCTATAGTGTCCCTCTTCCTCTTCAAGCTCTTTGTGTGTTCCACTTTGGATGATTTTTCCATCTTCTAAAACATGGATGGTATCGGCATTTTTTACCGTACTAAGGCGATGTGCAATGGTGATGACTGTTTTTTCTTTGAGTATCTCCTCAAGAGCAATCTGTAGTTTTGCTTCGGTGTGTACATCAAGTGCTGAAGTGGACTCATCAAAGATCACAACACTTGGCTTAGCAATTATCATCCTAGCGATACTCAAGCGCTGTCTTTGCCCACCTGAGAGTCTTATGCCGTGATGACCCACAAGAGTGTCAAGCCCCTCTGGCATCTTTTGGAGCATATCTTCAAGCTGGGCAATCTGGAGGGCTTTATGTATCTCTGCATCACTTGCATCTCTTCCCATTGTGATATTAAATCGTAAGGATGAGTTAAAAAGTATGGGCATTTGAAGTACTAAGAACACTTTTTCTCTTAGAGAGCTTTTTTTGAGCTCATCACTTGGGATGGAGTTATAAAAAATTGTCCCAGAGCTTGTCTCATAAAAGCCAGAGATCACTTGAGCAAGGGTGGTTTTTCCACTTCCACTCGCACCAATAAGGGCTATCTTATCTCCTGCATCTATATGAAGAGATATACCTTCTAAGATATTTTTCACCCCATCGTAAGAGAAAGAGACATTTTGAAGCTCTATATTTACTCTCTTGTCTTGGAGTGTTTTTGTCCCACTCGATTCTCTTTGAAGTGCTAAAATAAGGTTGATTCTCTCTATGGCTGCTATCGCTGAGGAGTAGGAGTACTGAAATGAGAGTAGATCTTGCACCGGTGTCATAATAAACCAGATGTAGCCAAACATCGCAAACATCATCCCAATGCTCAAGTCACTGTAGGCAACAAGCAGTAGTCCACTGGCACGAAGTACCTCAAACATCACTAAAAAGATGGTGTAGGAGAGTCGCTCATAGGCGACATTTTTATAACTGTACTCATTAGAGGTTTTTTGTATCTTGTTAGCAAGCTCTTTGGCATGGCTAAAAAAGTGTTGCTCTTGGTTACTTGCTTTTATCTGTCCAAAGAGTTCAAGTGTCTCCCCCACATCTTCTTGAAACTCTGCAATGCTTGTGTTTTCCTCTTTTTTGAGTTTGCCCACAACCTGAGTCATCTTTTTACTTAAAAGCATAATGACAGGCTGAATCACCAAGATAAGTAAGCCTAAGATAGGATCAATCGCTAACATAACAAACGCGATAGCGATGAGTGTGAGTACTGATGAGACCAGCTTACTAACTCCAGTAATGATAAAAGCATCAAGAGTATTGACATCGTTTGTGAGTGTGGCTGTAATGGCACCACTCCCTAATGTTTCATACTCATTCATAGAGGTGTGCTCTAGATGTTCAAGTAGTTTTTTTCTTATCTCATAGGTAACATACTTGCTTATTTTGGTGAAAGTCTTTGTAAGTATAACTGTGAAAAAATAGTAGATGAAGCGTAGTAGCACAACAACAAGTGTGACAATGGCGATGTAGTAAAAAGGTGTAAGTGGACCAAATATAGAGTCGATAGTGTGAACAAAAAGGGCAGGTTTGTTTAAAAGCACTTCATCTACCATAACAGGGAGCATAAGAGGGATGGGAACACTAACCAAGATAGCTAAAAGAGTGATAATCTGCCCATAAATGAGTGCAGGTTTTTTCTTGAGTATAAGTTTATAAATAGATTGTATAGAGAGTTTGTTTTTCATAAAGGGGATTATACCCCTTTGTGATAAATGTTTTGTATTTTAAGAGTTTGCAGTGATAGCATTTGCGATGCGAAGGAGAGTCTCTTCTTTACCGATAACTGCCATAATAACATCGATGTTTGGTCCACCCATCTTCCCAAGAAGTGCTACACGAAGAGGCATACCAATTTTTCCAAAACCGATCTCCATCTCATTGACCACCTCTTCCATAAGTGCATGGTAGTCACTTGGAAGATGCAACTCTGTAGCATTTGTAAGTTTCGCTCCAAAAGCATTAAGGATCGGGATAGGATCCCCTTTAAATGCTTTTTTAACAGCTTTTTCATCATAAGACTCAGGAGCGATAACGATCTCGTTTACCATCTCTGCAAGCTCTTTGAGCGTTTTAGCACGCTCTTTGAGTGCATCGAGAAGTATCTCTTTTTTGTCGTGAGAAGTAAGTACTACACCATAGTCACTAAGCAACTCTACAAGCTCATTGTTTGGAGTGTTTTTGATGTAGTGAGCATTGAGCCAGTCAAGTTTGTCAGTGCTGTAGATAGATGCTGATTTGTTGATATCTTTAGGGTTGAAAAGCTCAATCATCTCTTCCATGCTAAATATCTCTTGATCTCCGTGACTCCATCCTAAACGTACAAGAAAGTTTAAGAGTGCCTCAGGTTTGTAACCCATCTCTTTATAAGCCATGACATCTGTAGCCCCATCGCGTTTAGAGAGTTTTTTACCCTTAGAGTTGTGAATCATCGGTACATGATAAAATGCAGGGATATCAAAGCCAAGTGCTTCATAAACCACTATTTGTTTTGGAGTGTTACTTAGGTGATCATCCCCACGGATCACTTCGTTGATGCCCATTAAAGCATCATCAATAGCGACAACAAAGTTGTATGTTGGGCTACCATCAGCACGAGCAATAACAAAATCATCTAAAATATCTTCTGCTTGAAAAGAGATGTCACCTTTGACACCATCTTTTACAATAATCTCACCACTTAAAGGTGCTTTTATGCGGATAACCGGCTCAACTCCCTCTGGAGGTGTACCATCAAAGTCACGGTAGCGGCCATCGTATTTTGTACGTTCTTTGTTTGCCATCTGTGTTTCACGTAGCTCTGTAAGCTCCTCTTTTGACATGTAGCACTTGTAGGCTTTGCCCTCATCTAAGAGTTGCTTGATATATTTTGCATAGATATCGTCGCGTTTACTTTGGTAAGTGATCTCACCATCGGCTTCAAGACCTAACCACTCAAAAGCTTTTAAAATCGCTTGGGTTGCTTCTTCGGAATTACGAGCTTTATCTGTATCTTCGATACGAAGAACAAACTTTCCACCATTTTTTCGAGCCCAAAGATAAGAAAAAAGTGCAGTTCGTAAACCACCGATATGTAAGTAGCCAGTAGGGCTTGGAGCAAAACGTGTAACAACCATAAGAGAACCTTTAAAATTATGTTGGGGAATTTTAGGCAATTGTTGGTTAAAGGCTGGTAAAATACATTAAGAATTTACTAAATGGATAATTATGTTAAAAATATTGTTACTATCACTTATGGCTATGACTTTAAGTGCAGAGATTTATGATGGGGTGGCTATTGTTGTTAAAAATAAGGCTATTACACTCTTAGATATCACAAAAGAGATGGAAGCATCGAAGATAGATGTTAAAAAAGCGGCAGATATACTCATCCGTCAAAAACTTGAAGAGTTAGAAACAAAAGAGAGAAAGATTACTGTTTCTAACTCTGAAGTATATGACGATATCAAAAAAACAGCTGAGAGAAATAAAATGAACATTAGTGAGTTTTATGAGGCTGTTCGTGAATCAAGTGGTTTAAGCTCTCAAGAGTTTAAAAAGAAAATCAAACAAAAGCTTTTAAGTCAAAAACTTTATGCTGCAATCGCTTATAGCTCGATGAAAGAGCCAAGTGAAGATGAGATTAAAGAGTACTATGAACTTCACAAAAATAACTATGAGCATCCAGCAGCATTTACGGTAATCATCTACCAAGCTAAAGATAAGGCAAAAATTCAAGAGAAGATAGATAACCCTATGTTTTACTCTCCAGAGATCGCTACAAATGAGCAGGTACTTCCATACAACCGTATCTCTCCAGAACTTGCTGGTTTACTTGAGAAAACACCTCTTAACCATTTTACAGCAGTTGTTCCAGATGGTAAAGGTGCTTATATGAGTTTCTATATTAAAGAGATTGAATCTGCTAAAGAGAGTGGACTTGATGGTGTAAGAGAACAAATTATAAACTCAATAATGGAAGACCAAAGAGAGCAAGTGCTTGGTGATTATTTTGCACGTCTTCGTCACAATGCAGATATTAACATCATAAGAATGCCATAGATGTTAAGTGACACTAACTTTCTTAACATTGCAGCAGAGATAGCCTCTGCTTCAAAATGTGTTTCTAAACAAGTGGGTGCTGTGATCGTAAAAGATGGCCGTATCCTTAGTACAGGTTATAATGGTACACCAGCTGGTTTTATGAACTGTTGTGATTATTGGGATAATGAGTATACACCAGAGCATCATGAGTGGAGTAAGACTTATGAGATCCATGCAGAGATGAATGCTATCATCTGGGCTGCTCGTGAGGGAATAAGTATAGATGGTGCGAGTATCTATGTAACATTAGAGCCTTGTAGTGAGTGTAGTAAGAACCTTATCGCAAGTGGTATAAAACGCATAGTGTATGCTAAAGAGTATGAGCATACCCACTCAAAAGTTATCTCCAAGTTTCTTCAAGATAACGGAGTAAGTATAGAACATCTTCCTCTTTAGTTTTTTATAAAATCTTTTATAATTGAAGTGGGACGACCGATGATCGCTTTGTTTCCTTTGATAATAACAGGACGTTCAATAAGCTTAGGGTTTGCCACCATCGCTTCTATAAGTTTCTCTTCATCTGTTTCATCTTTGAGGTTTAACTCTTTATAAATAGCCTCTTTTGTTCTCATCCACTCTCTTGCACTACTAAAGCCAAGAAGTTTGAGTGTTGCCTTTATAGTCTCTTTATCAAGTTGCTCTTCAAGATATTTTACCACTTCACTTTCACAGTTGTTTTCTTCTAAAATATTGATTGCTTCACGAGATTTTGAACATCTTGGGTTATGCCAAATTTTTATATCGTCCATTGCTTTCCTTTTTTTTCTTGACATTTTACACTATAATAATCGCAAATAAGATAGGAAAGGTTCTTTTTTATGAAATATACAGACACCTATTTAAAATTAGCCGACTTTGGACGTGAACTTCTCAATAAAAAATCTCTAGAAGATGGAATGCCTCTTATCGCTCAGTATGCAAAAGATGTGATTGTTGCTGCAAGATGCTCCATTTTTATCTATGATCACAAAACTCAAAAACTTTGGACAACACTCTCTGATGGTGTAGAAAAGATAGAGGTCGATGCAGATAAAGGTATAGTTGGTAAAACAATTAAAGAGAAAAAACCAATAGTTGTTAATGAAGCATATAAAGACCCAGATTTCTTAGATGAGATCGATAAGCAAACAGGGTATAAAACAAATAATATTATAACAGCACCTATCTTTGATTCTAACAGAAAGATTATAGGTGTATTAGAACTACTAAACAAAGAAAATGGATTTGATAATGATGACAGAAGATTTATGATCTTTTTTGCACATTATATTAGTGGATTTTTAGAATTAGTAAACCATTTAAAAGAGAGTAAATAAGATGAGAAAAATTGACCAAATAGCAGCATTTGGACAAAAGTTGATGAGTGTGAAAGATATGGAACAGGCCTTGGAGCTTATATCGGACGAGGCAAAAAACTTAGTGCATGCTGAGCGTTGCTCTATATTTATAGTAGATAAAGAGGATAAAATGCTCTGGACTAAAATTAGTGATGGGATAGGACGTATTGTGATCTCTCTCACTTCAGGTGTAGTTGGCGATACCTATACAAAGGCAAAGCCACAAATTGTAAATGACCCATATAGTGATTCAAGGTTTTTACCTAGCATAGATAAAAAAAGTGGTTATATCACTAAAAATATTATTACCGTGCCCATTTTTAATTCTAAACGTGAAGTGATGGGGATTATTCAGCTTTTAAATAAGCAGATAAGCGATTTTAATGAAAAAGATTTAGAGATGCTTACTTTCTTTGCAAACTATGTGAGTGGCAGTTTAGAACTTGCTCTTTTAAAAGCCTCTTAAAGGGCTTTATGTGCATCGTAAGCTAAACGCATAACACCCACAGCATAGTTCGATGAGTTGTTGTATCGCATAATCTTTTTAGTGTATTCTTTCATATAGGCAAGCTCTGGTTTTCCCTTTGTAAAACAATTATAAACTTTTCCATTTCTACTTTTTTCATACACAAAAGAGGCATCTTCGTGAGTAAATTCGTAGTCATACCAAGCCTGCTCAATCTTAGCAACATCTGGCATCTTCGACCAGTCTATAAGGGTATCCCAAGAGGCTTTTTTATGTAAAAACTTTGCAGCAGACATAATGGCATCTTCCATTTTTGTAAGGTCTGCTACCTCTGTTTTATACCCCTCTGTGTAGATAAAAGAGTTTGGCATAAACTGTGGTATCCCTACTGCTCCGGCATAAGAGCTAGGGAGGTTACACTGCTCAGGTCTTACCCCTTTTTTGTAGCAGTGCTCTATAATGGCTGCCATATTGGTTTTACCCATTTTTAAGAGCCATTTTTCCCGTGGCGTTTCTGCCTTTGTTCGAACCACCATAGTGTTAAAAACTATGAAGGCATCGTGTGTTGGTTTTATCTTATCGAGTTTTGTCTCTTTAAGGAGAATGGCAGCGATAATCTCACGATTAACTCCGTATTTTTTTTCAGCTTTATCGTAAACCTCTTTGTAGCGATGAAGATTTTCTACCATTTTAGGTACATACTTCACTAAGACATTATTTGCTTTTCTCTCATTCTCTTTATGGTACTTTATTTTTGAGGGTTGCAGATACTTCCAACTAATCTCATCAAACTTTTTCGTCTTAAAATAGGAGAGTAAAAATTGGTTGGCATACTTATAAGAAACGCCATGCTTCACAACTTTTTCACATATATCGGTGTAGTCTTTGTTTTTAAAGTCGCAGTTATCATACTTGGCAAACGCGAGGGTAGTAAGGCTAAGGAGTAAAAGTAGTTTAGTCATTGTTTATAGCTTCCAATCTTTGTGGTGTACCTATATCGTGCCACATCTTCTTAAACACTTCTCCACTTACGAGATTTTTTTCACAAAGTTCTCGTAAGATTGGAGCAAGTGGAGCTTTTTGTAACTCTATGGTTTGAAATATTTTAGGATTGTAGTAGCCTATGCCTGAAAAAGTGTACATCTTTTCACCCTTATTTAAAACATCAGTTCCCTTTAAAGCAAAATCACCTTTTTCATTATGGCTTGGGTTGGGGACTAAGATGAGGTGGGCGAGTTTCTCTTGTAAGTCAAAATCAGGCTCAAATTCATACTCACAAAAAACATCTCCATTGACAACTAAAAAGGGCTCATCTCCTAAAAATGCCAAGGCCTTTTTTATCCCTCCTGCACTCTCTAAAGGTCCTAATTCTCTCTCATCAGAGTAGTGAATTTTAAGATTCCACTTACTTCCATCCCCAAGGGTTTCAATAATTTTGCCACCAAGATGGGCGATATTTATCACCACCTCTTTAAAGCCATTTCGAGAGAGTTTTTCTAAATGCCACACTATAAGGGGTTTTTCATGTACCTTCAAAAGAGGTTTTGGCAGGGTATCTGTAAGGGGTCTCATTCGCTCACCTCGACCCGCTGCGAGTATCATCGCTTTCATTGGCTTACTCTTTGTAAAAACTCTCCAAGAGCTTGTGTTTCTTCATAGCGAAGCGCAGTCTCTATGGTGTAAGAAAGGGTGAGGGGGATGTCATCCAAGTAGCCATCTTTGCCATCACGAATACTTAAACGCGAGAAGACTCCAAGCACTTTAATGTGGCGTTGCAGACCCATAAAATCAAACCATTTTAAAAACTCTGTATCATCTGTTTGTGGGCTCACTTTATCACGAAAAGAGAGAGCAAGTTTTTCTATATTTTTTCGCTTAAAAGAGATATAACAATCTTTTAAGAGTGAGACTAAATCATAAGTAATAGCCCCACACATCGCATCTTGGTAGTCTATAACACCAAGTGTTTGTTTGTTAGTGAGCATGATGTTCCTTGAGTGAAAGTCTCTGTGAACAAAAATATTTTTGGGTTGAGAGAGTACCACTTCGCTAATTTTCTCAAGAGTATTTTGTACTAGGTTTTGCTCCTCATCTTTTAGAGAGTAAGCGAGCTTTTTCTCTAAGTACCACTCCCGCATTAGATCCATCTCAAAGTGTAAAAATTTCTTGTCATAAAGTGGTAGTTTTGTTACATCTGCTTTTTGCATCTTTACAATCTCATCGATGGCGTTTAGATAGTGTATTTCAAAGTTACTTTCGTCTAAAACATCAAGAAGATTAGTGTTACCAAAATCTTCAAGTATTAAAAAACCCTCTTCTAAGTTTTGTGCATAAATCTTTGGTACATTCACATCTACACTACTTAAACGCGAGCTAATTCCTACAAAAGGTTTGAGGGAGTCAAGCTCTAAGGAGCTGTCCATAATGATGTAAGTTTTCTCATTCTTTATAGCTCTGTAGTATTTTCTAAAACTTGCATCGGCACTAGCAACTGTGATGGCATACTCTTTTAAAAAAGTTGTTTCTAGCCATGCTTTGAGTTTACTCATAAAGGGCTCCTAATATTGAATTTTTTGATGCTCCGGTGACTGAGCTAAGTGCTACTTTCTTTTTGTGAACTCGTTTGTAAGCAAGCCAAGCAAATGCCATCGCCTCAAGTGCATCGCTGTTTGGCTCTTGTGTTATTTTTGCCTTAGTAAGTTTGTGGAGTCTTTGGAGTAAAAAGCCATTTTTAGCTCCCCCTCCACACACTATAATCTCTTCAATCTCAAAGCCTTTAAGGGAATCTGCAATGCTTTGGGCAGTAAGCTCTGTAAGTGTTCTTTGTCTGTCTGCACTACTAAGCTCAGGGAATTTGGAGAGATGTTTTGAGAGCCACGAGGCATTGAAATGCTCTCTTCCTGTACTCTTTGGTGGCGTTTTATGAAAGTACTCATCGCTAAGCATATCGTTTAAAAGCTCTTGAGAGAGTTTACCACTTTTAGCAAACTCCCCAGCTTTGTCGTAAGCTTTGTTTTGTGTTTGTTGCATATGGATGTCAAGCAGGACATTGCCACAGCCACTATCCCAACCAAGTAGAGGCTCTTTAAGGAGGGTGATGTTTGCCATCCCTCCAATGTTAAGAACCGCTCTTTGTGCTTGAGTGTTTTGGTAGTAAAACTGATGAAATGCAGGGGCAAAGGGTGCACCTTGTCCCTCATTTGCCACATCCATAGAGCGAAAGTCACTTATTGTTGGTATGCCTGTTTGTGCCACAACAATGTTGGCATTTCCTAGCTGAAGAGAGAAGGGGTGGAGTGTATCTGGGGAGTGCCAGAGGGTTTGGCCATGGAGTCCAATGGCGTTTACCTGCTTCTTTTCTAAGGAAAAATATTCTAAAAACTGCTGAATCTTTTGTGCAAAAAATGCCCCAAGTTTTGCATCAAGCTCTCCAAAATCTTGGAGAGTGAGAGGGGAGTCAATGGCGTTTAAGACCTCTTTTTTAAGTGCTGTATCATAATTAAATTCTTTGTAATGAAGAAGTTTACACTTTGAGGCATCAATCTCACACAAAGCGATATCGACACCATCAAGACTTGTTCCACTCATTACCCCAATGTAGTACTCACTCATGCTTTACTCCCTTTTTGTGTCTGCATCACTCCAAAAGCGACAACTGTTCCAAAAACAATCTGCCATGAAAAGCCAAGATGGATACCAAAGGTGTAGGGTTGCAAAGCAAGGACTGTAAGAAAACCCCCTGCAAGAGCAAAAGGGACTGTTTGAGCACTTCCGCGTTTGGTAAAGATGGCAGAGAAAAATACTCCCAAAAGACCTGTGTAGGCAAACGCCATTACCCCAAGAGCAAAACCGATGAGGGAGAGTTCGGAGTAGCGTTGCCAAAAGTAACTGAGCATCGCCATTGCTAAAAGTAAAAGAGCAAAAAGAAGAACTGCTTTTTTTGAAGCTGCTAAAAAATGACTCTCTGGTGTTAGAGGGTGGCGTTTAAGGTGGTGGGGTCGGTAGATGTCCTCAATGGCAACACTCGCCATTGCCCCTAAAACAGAGTTTGTGCTAGAGAGGGCTGCTGCTATGGCTCCAACTGTGACAAAGCCTCGTAGCCCCTCTGGCATCTCATGGAGGATGTAGTACATAAAAATGGTAATCTTCTCCCCCTCAAAGTTTTGTACCACCGTATTGTTTTGGTAGTAGACAAATAGAAGTGCCCCAATACTTAAAAAAAGAAGAACAACAGGGATGGTTAGGATGATAGAGAGGATAAGTGAGCGGCTCGCCTCCTCTTTGTTTTTACATGAAAGAGTACGTTGGGTCATATCTTGGTCAAGTCCAAAGGCGGCAATGTTGAGTAAAAGCCAACCACTAAGAAGCCCAATGATACTAAATTTTCCATCTAAAGAGCTATCTATAAAAGTGAGCTTTTCATGCTCTGAAAGTATTGCCATAATATCTACACCCTCAAGGGAATGGTATAAAAAAAGAACTACAATAACTCCAGCACTCACATAGGTAAAGGCTTGAATTACATCACTTAAAATGACAGAACGCACCCCTCCAAAATAGGTGTAAAGAAGTGCACCAAAGAGTAAAAGTGTGGCAGAGAGTAGCATATGAAAAGAGCTAATATCTAAGAAAAGTATCATACTAATCGCTAAGGCTGCAATGTAAAGACGTGCTCCACTTGCCATAATTCGCCCCACTAAAAACATCACTCCCGCTTGCTCTTTTGCTCTGCCACCGTAGCATTTTTCTAAAAGCTCATAAACTGTCATGGCGTTTATGGCATAAAATTTAGGGACAAGAAACTTCACAACAAAAAGAACACCGAGCAAAGAGGAGAAATAAAAACCTATAAGGGTGAAGTTGTTAGAGTAGGAGAACTCTGGAACTCCTAAAAAGGTAGCTGCTGATTGGGTGGTTGCTAGTATGCTGATGGCTACAGCAAAAAGGGGCATAGAGTTCGAAGCGGTAAAATACTCTTTAGTGGAGTTTATGGTTTTTTTAGAGAAATACCAAGAGCTAAGACCGAGCACTCCAAAGTAGGCAAAAAAAACGAGCCAGTCTAGGGGTGCAAAACTACTACTTCCCAAGAGCTTCTCGAATGTTTTTCATAAACACTTTACCTGGGTCTGCTTTTTTTGTACGGTAAGAGCTGTCTTTTTCTAGCCAGAGGGGAGTATTTTCAAACTCTCTGTACTCATAATGCCCAATGATGTTTTTAATGCTTGGGTATTTAGCTTGAAGGTAGTGGATGAGGTGGATGTTGGCCTGAAGTTGTGCAGGTGTTAAGTCCTCTTTTTTATTTGCTTCACCTCCAACATTTTCCACCCCTATACTTGTGTAGTTAAGTCCTATAACATGGCGAGCCATCCAGTTGTCTGGCATTAGTTGGTAGATGGTGCCGTCTCTATCTACCAAAAAGTGTGCTGAGACATTAAGTGCAGAGGCTGAGGCTATATCTTTACGGTCGCTGTAGAGAAGTTCTGCTTTAAGTCTTTTAAATGAATCTTCAAAACCCATAACAGCTGTCCAATGCAGCACTATGGTTTGTGGCACGATGGTAATATCTTTTACATCAAGTCCATAGTGTTGTTTGATGTACTCTTTTGTAAGGGCTTTGCGTTTGTCTGTAAAATCTATGGGTTTTTGAACGATGGAGTATTTTGTATGAAGATTCTCAATGCGAAGATTTGCCTCTTGTATCTTCTTAAACGCGATGGCTCCACTTTTTACCTGCACTGTGATGGTATCTACAATCTCTTTTGCACTATTATGCTCTAGTTGGTTTCCAAAAAGGAGCATATCTACCCCTGCATTGATGGCGAGAGTAACTCTCTCTTTGAGTGAATAGTGTTGTGTTATGGCTCCCATTTGCATATCATCACTTATTATTACCCCTTGAAATTTCATGGTATTGCGAAGAAGCTCATTGTTAAATTTTTTAGAGAGGGTGGCTGGGTATTTGTTGTCAATGTGGGAGTTATACACATGAGCACTCATAATTACATCTGCATATTTTTCTTTTATAAGGGCATAGTAGGGCTCAAGTTCCTTAGGTGACCATGTCTCACTTACATCTACAAAACCTTTGTGAGAATCCCCAAGTGATGAGCCATGACCTGGAAAATGTTTGAGTACAGAGATGATATGGTGGCGTTTTTGTAGTTCAATGAGTACCTTGGAATAAGCAACAACCTGTCTGGGGTCTGCTCCAAAAGAACGCTCAAGCCCTACAATTACCCTGTTTTTTGGATTAATCGCCAAATCAACCACAGGTGCAAAGTTCATGTTAATGCCAGCATCTTGAAGCATTTGAGACTGTTTTTCATATACTTTTAAAGTTTCTTCATAACTCATTTTCCCAACTTTAGCAGCAGAGGGGATACTCTCAAAACCATACTGAGGTTTTAGGCGTGCCACCTTGCCACCCTCTTGGTCAACACTTATAAAAAGAGGGGCCTTTGCATAGCTTTTAAGCTCTTTTGTGAGTTTTGCAAGCTGTTGGGGAGAGCTGATGTTTTTTGTTTTACTTCTCTCTTTGTAGTTCCTGTCAAAAAGAATCACTCCACCGAGCTGATACCTCTGTATATCTTTGACAATGGGGGAGTTTTTATTCACACTTGTGCCATCAAAACCCATAATGAGCATTTGCCCTATCATTTTGTGAAGCTCTTTGTCACTTGGAAGGGCTTGCAGTAGGGTAAAACTCAGTAAAAATGTTAATAAATATCTCAAAAAATCTCCTTGAGTGATTGAAAAATAAGTGTTTTTGTCTTCTCTTTTGTTACGGTGCAAGGCTCAAAATGGTCACTTACAATTTTGTAGATGTAAAAGTTTTGTATCGCTGGGTTATGCACTACAGCATCATAAAAACCGTAGCTCTCCATATCGACAATATCAAAGGAGTTTTCGCTTACCTCTTTATCGACACACACAATTTTTTTATGTTTTGTATTAAAATTGTAAGTTATCTCTTGGTGCTCAATCGCACCTATTTGGAGGAGACTGCCAAGTGCATAGCACTTTGATGCCCCACAAATACCGATGTTGTAGTAGGTATCTTCGTCAGTTATATCAAAATGGTTTATGAGTGTTTGTGTAGCAACTCTCGCGTTTTGAACCCCTATGCCACTCACAATAAGCTTGAAGCTTTTATGTGAAAAGAGAGTGTACCCACTCAGCTTACTTTTTTGGAGTTTATAATAATCAACAAAGGCTTGCGCTTCACTTTTAAGAGCTACTACTATATAAATCATCTAAAGATTATACCATTTTTAAGAAAAAGCTGTTATAATTTCGTCGCTTCTCTTTAGACCTGTGCAATGACAGTTCTGAGTAATGTGTCAGGGTAGGAATACAGCAGCACTCTTAGTTCTGTTATGTGCCGCAGCCATCTGGAGGGGAGTCTTACTTCACTAATTTTCTTAGTATATTTTCAAAATCTTTTAACATTGTTTGTATTGTTGCTATATCAAAAACATCTATGGCTTGATTTAATTTTTCTGCATAGTTCATAAGTGGCTCTATCTCGTACTCAACGGCAATTTTTTGAAGCTCTTGATTCATCGATTTAACATCAGATATATTATTGCTAAGCATCGCTTTTTTATGAAGAGGGGAAACTTTAGTTTCTAAATCATTTATAATCACACCAATATTTAATTTTACTTTTTCATTTAAAATAAACTCCTCTTGAGATTCCTCATCTTCTTCTATCTTGACTTTTTCAAATGCTAAAAAATGACTGAGTTCATGAAAAAGTTCCTCTTTAAGCACAGGTTTTCGTAAATAAGCATCAAAGTTTTCTTTTTTTATTTGTTCATTTTCATTTTGCATCACAGAGGCAGTAAGTGCTACAATAGGTACTTTCGATATTTTTTTAATCTCTTTAGCTGCTTCATAACCATCCATAATTGGCATACGAATATCCATCAAGATAAGTTGAGGTTTTTCCTCTTTAAAGAGTTTAATCGCTTCAAGTCCATTATTTGCCGTAAGTACTTTTACCTTTGTTCCCTCAAAGTTTTTTACAATGAGTTCTCTATTGTCTTCTATGTCATCTACAACAAGAATAGTACTCTCTTTAAAAATAATTTTTTGCTCTTTATCTATGAGCTGGCGGTTTGTTTCATCTTGTACGGTAGCAATATCTACATTGTAAAGATGTAGCATAAAAGTAGTACCTTTCCCTTTTACACTGCTAACTTCTATATTGCCACCCATCATCTCCGATAATCGCTTAGAGATAGAAAGCCCAAGTCCTGTTCCACCAAATTTACGATTGTCTTGACCCTCTCTTTGCTCAAAGGCTTGAAAGATTCTTTCTAATTGGTCTTGTGGAATCCCTATACCTGTATCTTCTACCGAGATTTTAAGATCGAGTTTTGAGAGATGCTCTTTTACATTATAGACCTCAATTGAGAGTTTAATGTAGCCATCTTCTGTAAATTTGACAGCATTTCCTATAAGATTAAAAAGAATTTGGCGAACTCTTACTTCATCAATAAGTAAACTTTTTGGAGTTGATTCCCCTACATCTACAATAAAGTCAAGACCTTTTTTCTTCATCTCCATCATAAATATGGAACTTATCTCATTGGTAAGGTTAAAAAAGTTTGTTGGTGTTTTATTTATTTGAAGTTTGCCCGCTTCTATTTTTGAGAGATCTAAAATATCGTTAATTAGGGTTAAAAGAGTATTGCTCGCGTTTTGGATGGTTTTAACATAAGATTTGAGTCTTGGTTCTGAGAGTTGTTCATTAAGAAGTTCTGTAAAACCAATGATGGCGTTCATTGGTGTTCTAATCTCATGGGACATATTGGCTAAAAATTCAGACTTTGAACGGTTTGCCGAATCTGCTTCCTCTTTAGCTTTTTGTAGTTTTTTTGAAAGAATTTCAAGATTTTCTTTCTCTTTTTGCAATGCTTTTTCTGCAAGTTTTCTCTCTGTAATTTCATGAGCCATCTTTCGATTCCAATAGATAAAAAGAAAAAGAACGAAAAGAAAAAGAAACAGATATTTCCAAAGGAAAGTGAGATCCATTGTTTGGGTGACTTTTACAGGCATCCAACGGTTCTTTATTTCCATCTCTTCATTGGATGTTATGGTTGCTATGGCTTTGTTAAGAATTTGAAGTAGAATTTTGTCATCATCATGCAAAAGAATTCTATGATTAAAATTAAAGTTTGTTTTTCCAGATATATGCAGAGTGTGAGGGTAGTATCTACCAACATAATGCATAGCAACTGCCATATGCCCTAAAAAAGCATAAGCTTTACCACTTTTAACTAACTCTAATGCTTCTAAAACATTTTTTGTCGCTTTGATTTTAATATTTGGTTTTTGAGATTTAAGATAATTATAGCTTGTCCAATATTTTGGTACAGCTATAACTCTCTCATCATTTTCAAACTCATCCAGACTATTTATAAAAGAGGTATCGTTACGAGTGACTAGAACAAAAGGAAAACTTGCGAAGCTATTAGTGAGAAGTCCAAGTTGATTTTGGTAAGGGTCATCTCCTGTAGCTGGTGTAATGTCAATTTTATTATTTTTAAATTTTTCTAAAACATCTGGCCAGTTTTTAGAGGGAATATATTCAAATTTGACACCAACTCTTTTTTCTAAAAGGTCTAAGTAATCTCTTAGTAAACCATGCATAGTGCCATTTTCAATAATAGAAAGAGGTTTCCAATTTACTTCGCTATATGTGATTTTTTTATGTTCTTGAATCCATTTATACTCTTGAGGGCTAAAGCTTATAAGTTGTGTCTTATTTGTTGTGTCTATCCCTAACCATCTGTTATGTATTGTCTCTTTCTCTTTAGGTGTTATAGCTAAAAGTGCCTTGTTAATGATGGAGAGAAGGATGGGTTGATTTTTTGCTGTTGCCATATGGAGACGAATCGTATGTTTACCATGGTAAGATTTAAAAGGGATGATGCTGGTTATAGCTTGTTTTTTAAGTACATAGCTAAGTGAAGCATAGGTGTCAAATAAAATATCTGCTTTTTTTTCTAAAACAGCATCAATAGCATCAGAAAAAGTATTGACCTCTAAAATTTTTAGTTTTGGGAACTCTTTGTGTAAAAGCTGTATATGTGCATACCCTTTTGGGATAGCAACCACTTTCCCATTGAGATCTTTCATTGTTTTTGCATCTACATCATCACGAATGAAAAAATAATCGAGCATATCAAGATAGGGAGTTGTAAAGTCCATATACTCTGCTCTTTCTTTTGTATAGTACACAGCATGAAGCAGATCAATTTGAGAGTTTTTTATTTTTTGAAGGTTTTTACTCCATTGGTCCACAATAACATGAAATTTAAGACCTGTTTTTTTAGAAATAAGTTTGAGGTAATCATTTGAGATACCAGAGTAAACACCATCTTTATTTACAAAATCAAAAGGAGCCCAGTCAGGTCCCCCACCCACTTTTACAGTATGCTCTTTGACCCATTTTTGTTCTTGAGATGTTAGTAAGTTGTGTTCAAGTTTAGATTTTTGGTACCATTTTTGAGCAATTACCCTTTTTTCCTCTTCCGATATACAACTGAGTGTTTTGTTTATAATGGAGAGCAGAATAGGCTTGTTTTTATCGATGGCTATAGAAACTTTAGTGTCTAATCCCTCAAGTTTATTAACAATTTTGAGATTAGATAAAAAGTTATTTTTTATAATATAAGTAGCAACGGCAATATTGCCTATATAAGCATCTACCTTATTAAAAGAGAGAGCTTCAAGTGATTCTTTATTTGAGTGTGTGAGGTAAAGTTTTATCTCTGGATGCTTCTTTTGTATCCATTCATGTAGATAGGAACCTTTATTTATAGAGACTAGTTTGCCTCGTAAATCCTTTAATGATTGTATATTGTCATTAGAGTTTTTTACTACTATGGCTAGAGGCATTGAGAGGTAAGGAGTTGAAAAATTAAGATATTTTTCTCTCTCTTGTGTTTTGACAGCACAGCTTAAACCATCAAATTTATGCTCTTTCATATCTTCGATGACATTAGACCAAACATCAGAGATGATTTTAAATTGCAAACCACTTTTTTTAGAGATAAGTTCTAAGTAATCACTCGCTATCCCACTATGTTCCCCTTGAGTGTTTTGGTACTCATAAGGGGGCCAGTTTTTATCGGCACCTAGTGTAACTAGTGGGTGGGTTTGTATCCAGTGAATCTCTTGGGGAGTAAAATTTGGTATTTCTTGAGCATAAAGATGTAAAGGGAGGTAAAGACTAAAAAGAAGAAAAAAAACTCTATATTTTAGAGATAGAAATAAATTCATCTATATTCGCCTCAAATATTTCAACAAGATAAGGGTCGAATTGAGTGCCTTTGTGAGAAATTATATATTGAGATGCATCTTCAACACTCCAAGCCTCTTTATATATTCTTTTATGTGTGAGGGCATCAAAGACATCAGCGAGAGCAACTATGCGACCAAATATATGAATATCTTCCCCTTTGAGACCTTGTGGGTAACCTGTGCCATTCCACTTTTCATGGTGTTGATAAGCGATGATATCGGCAGCTTTCATAATTTTTCTTTTTGCAAAACCAAGGTACTCATGAGCTTTTGTGGTGTGTGTTTTCATAATAACAAACTCCTCTTCACTTAAAGCACCCTTTTTATGGAGGATGTAATCAGGAATTGCCATTTTTCCGATGTCGTGCATAGGGCTTGCATGGTAGATAACATTTGCATCTTCCTCTGTGATAGCTCTATGATAATGTGCCAGCAAACGGGAGTACTCCGCAACACGCTTAATATGTTTACCTGTTTCATCAGAGATAGATTCAACAAGCTCTGTAAGCACAAAGATCATCTCTTTTTGATTCTCTTCTAGTTCACTTAAAAGTCTTTCATGAACACTAGTAACTTTAGTTTGAAGGCTGAGATTGTTCTCTTTTAAAAGCTTTTGAGCCCTATAAAAGTTGATGTGGGTCTTAACACGTGCAAGAAGTTCATCTGCTTGAAAAGGTTTTGTTATGTAATCTACCCCGCCAGCTTCAAATGCTGTAGATAGTGAGTCAATATCTACCTTTGCTGTTAAAAATACAACGGGAATATCTAAAAGTAAAGGGTCTGCCTTAATACGACGACAAACTTCATAACCATCAATACCTGGCATCATGATGTCAAGAAGAACAAGGTCAAAAGTGGCACCTTTTAAAAGTTTTAATGCATCTTCACCATTAAGAGCATAAGAAAATTCATAATTATCCTCTTTAAGGATGTTCATAGCAACTTGAATGTTATCAACTACATCATCTACAATTAAAATGGCACTTTTTTGCATTACGAACACCCTTGAACTTATTATTTAACTATAATAACATAAATAATATTATATTTTATTTTATTTTTATTAATATGAAATCCAAACAGAGATTTAAGTAAAAATATGACAAAATGACATACTTTTTTAAACTAGACAAAAATTAGTCTAAAATTCTTCAAAATTAAATACAAGCGAGCCAAAGTATGGATGCAAATAAACAAAAATCATTAGATCTAGCGATGAAACAGATAGATAAGGCATTTGGAAAAGGTGCTTTAATGAGACTAGGTGATAAGAATATAGAACCGATCCAGTCAATCAGTACAGGATCTCTTGGACTAGATTTAGCACTTGGGATTGGTGGCGTTCCACAAGGGCGTGTTGTAGAGATATATGGGCCAGAATCTTCAGGGAAAACTACACTTGCTTTACAGATTACTGCAGAGTGCCAAAAAGAGGGTGGAGTGTGTGCATTTATAGATGCAGAACATGCTTTAGATGTTATCTATGCAAGAAATCTTGGTGTAGATGTAGATAATCTTTTAGTCTCCCAACCTGACTATGGTGAACAAGCTCTTGATATAGTTGAAACTATAGCAAGAAGTGGAGCGATTGATTTAATCGTAATCGATTCTGTTGCAGCATTAACACCTAAGGTAGAACTTGAGGGTGAGATGAATGACCAACAAGTGGGTGTGCAAGCTCGTCTTATGTCAAAAGCACTTCGTAAACTCACTGGTGTTTTAAGTAAAATGAACTGTACTGTAATCTTTATCAACCAGATTCGTATGAAAATTGGGATGATGGGGTATGGCTCACCAGAAACAACAACGGGTGGTAATGCACTGAAATTTTATGCTTCTGTTCGTATTGATGTTCGTCGTATCGCTTCACTCAAACAAGGTGAGAGTCAAATTGGTAACCGTGTAAAAGCAAAAGTGATTAAAAACAAAGTAGCTCCTCCATTTCGTCAAGCAGAGTTTGATATTATGTTTGGTGAGGGGATCTCTAAAGAGGGTGAATTGGTTGATTACGGTGTGAAACTCGATATCGTAGATAAGGCAGGGGCTTGGTTTTCTTATGAAGATAAAAAACTTGGACAAGGGCGTGAGAATGTGAAACAGAAGTTCAAAGATGAACCAGAATTAGCAGCTGAGATAGAAGAAAAAATCAAAGTTGCTATGGGGATTAGTGATGTGATGGTGATGGAAACAACTGATATTGAAGAGAGTGATGCTTAGGTTATATTAGCATTTTTATCCCTGTAAAATGAACAATAATATAAAACATATATAAATTTTTTGCACAAATAACAAAGTTTAAATGAAATTTTGATAAAATTGCACTAATTAATAATAGAACTCTAAAGGTAAAATATGTTTATAGATAGCGTTAGTGCAATTGAAGTGATGGATTCTCGTGGTAATCCAACTGTAAAAGCTACAGTGGAGTTAAGTGATGGAACGATTGAATCTGCAATAGTTCCTTCTGGAGCAAGTACAGGTAAGCGTGAAGCATTAGAGCTTCGTGATGGAGATGAGCGTTACATGGGTAAGGGTGTTTTAAAAGCAGTTGGCCATGTAAACAATGAGATTAATGATGTACTTGTTGGTATGAGTCCATTTAACCAAGCTATCATCGATGCAACAATGAAAGAACTTGATGGTACTGAAAACTATGGAAAACTAGGAGCAAATGCTGTTCTTGGTGTTTCTATGGCAGTAGCACGTGCTGCAGCGAAATCTCTAGGTATGCCACTTTATCGCTACCTTGGTGGTGCTAATGCTATGGTAAACCCTACTCCAATGTTAAATATCATCAATGGTGGTAGTCATGCAGATAACTCTGTAGATTTTCAAGAGTATATGATTATGCCAGTAGGTTTTGAAGATTTTGCGGAATCGTTAAGAGCATCTGCTGAGGTATATCATAACCTCAAAGCTATTTTAAAAGCAAAAGGGCATTCAACTGCTCTTGGTGATGAGGGTGGTTTTGCACCAGATCTTAGTTCAAATGAAGAGCCTATTCAAGTGATTATGGAAGCGATTGAAAAAGCTGGTTACAAGCCAGGTGAGCAAATTGCTATCGCTTTAGATGTTGCAGCGAGTGAGATTGTTGTAGATGGTGGATACAGACTAGAATCTGAGAACCGTACAGTAAGTTCTGCTGAACTTGTAGATTACTATGTAGATTTATGTGAAAAATATCCAATTGTTTCTATTGAAGATGGTTTAAGTGAAGATGACTGGGATGGATTTAAACTTATGACTGAGAAACTTGGAGATAAGATCCAAATCGTTGGTGATGATCTTTTTGTTACAAATGTAAATATCTTAAATGAAGGTATCCAAAAAGGTATCGCTAACTCTATTCTTATTAAACCAAACCAAATTGGTTCTGTGAGTGAAACTATGCTTACTGTTCGTCTTGCTCAACGTAATGGTTATAACTGTGTGATGAGTCATCGTTCAGGTGAGAGTGAAGATGCTTTCATCGCTGATTTTGCTGTTGCACTTAACTGTGGTCAAATTAAAACAGGTTCAACTGCCCGTGGTGAAAGAACAGCAAAATATAATCGTTTACTAGAGATAGAAAATGAGATTGCATATGGTGAGTACTTAGGGCACGCACTTTTTAACTAAGTTGTCCTTATGAAGCAAGAGGAACTTTACGAAGAGATCGATACTAGCCAAAGTATAACTGAACGCTATCTAGGTCTCTCTTTAAGTAAGTTTTTTATGCTTTTTTCCCTAGTTATAGGTCTTGGGATCTATCTAGGGGTTCTTCTTTATGGAAACTCCTCACTAGAAGTCCTTTTTGGACTTGAAGACTACGAAAACTACCTCCAAGATGAAGTTGTACGACTAAAAAATGAAAATGCAGAACTGCAACGTGAATATTTTGAACTCAAAGAGATTAGTGCAGAATAAAATTTTGCTATAATACTCCTACTAGGACTAAGGGGATATTTTAATGAGGCACATATTTTTTATATTTTTACTTGTAATGACACTTCAAGCGAGAGAAAATCCTTTTTTTCCAGCGAAGGGTGAACAAGATATCCCTATAACATCTAATGAAGAGGTAAAGATAGAACCACTACAACGTGCAACCATAACACTCCCTTCTACTGCTAGGGTTATTGAGGGTGTAACGATTAAGTATAAGACACTTGATGGTGCACAGCATACAAAGAGTATTGTCCTCGATAATGCTGTAGATTGGCATCTTCCTATTTTTATCTCTCAAAATTATGGACAGATGGAAGAAAAACCATTAAAAACCATTAAAAAAGCAAAACGAGCGAAAAAAATATCTCATTTTAAAGAGATAGCTTCTTTAAAGTTTATCAAGTTTTTAGAGAGTGATAGAGAGCTCAAGATTGTAACAAAAGATACAATGTTGAGAGATTTTATTTTAGTTAAACCACATAGAATTGTTTGTGATTTTAAAAGAGATACTGAGTTTGGTTCTTACTTTAAAAAAGCACCTAAGAGTTCTAAGTTTACAAAGGTAAGAATTGGAACACATAAGGGTTACTATAGAGTTGTAATCGAATTAGATGGTTATTATAGCTACACTATTAAAAAGTTAGATGGCTCTTATCTTATCACTTTAAAATAGTTAAGATTTAAAAAGAGAAGAGAGAATATGTGTTAGTTTAGACTCTTTTTTTTCCTGAAGTTTATAAGCAGCTTTTGTAGTTGTCTCAAGTTTATTGAGTTTTTCTTGAAGATACTCTGCTGAGAGCTTTATGTACTTGGCTTCAAAATTATTCATACTCTAGTATCCTCTCAATCTCATTCATTGCATCATCATTTTTAAGTCTAAATTTTATCTCAATACGTCGTGAAGCAAACTTATTTTCTTTTCCATTCTCATCATATATAGCATCAAGATAAGAGCGTCCACTTGCAACAAGAAGAGGCTTTATGTTGTTCTTTTTTGTAAAATCAAGAGTTAAGAGGTAGTTCATAACAGCATAGGCTCTTTTTTGAGAAAGATTCAAGTTAAAAAGGTAATCTCCATCACTATCAGTATGTCCCTCTATCACTATACGATCAAGCTGTTCTTTGATATTTTTGTTTGAAGTGAGTGCCCCAATATAGTTGATAAATACTTTCTTTAACTCTTTTTTTGAGCTCTCTTTGAGTGTAGCACTCCCTTTGTCAAATAAAATGTTGGAGCTTAGACGTAAACTTCCACTTTGTGCATCAATCTGTACATTTTTACCAAGACTTTGTTTGAGCTCAGCAATCACTTTGATCTTTATCCCCGTAAGAGACTTGATTTTTGCTTTTTGAGCTTGTATCTTTGCAATAAGTGCATCATACTTTGTCTCTTTCTCCTCTATGGCACGAAGGAGGGTTAGAAGCTCTTTATCTTTAAGCTTTAAGGTGTCCTCTTTGGCAGTAAGTGTGTTCGAGAGGATGAGGACTTTGTTTTCATAATCTTGGATCTTTTTATTTTGTGTTTGAAGTGTTGCATTAGATTCATCAAGAAGATTTTGCATAATGATAACTTTGTCGTTAAAGTCATCTATCTTCATATTTTGAGAGAGAAGAATGTTGTTAAGATTGACTATCTCTTGTGTTTTTAATTCGAGTGCATCTTTAGAGATAAGTAGTGCATCTTTTGTAGAGTTGAGTTCTTGATTGCGCAATGCTAAAAGCATTTTGAGTTTTTGTACCTCTTTATCACGTAAGAGGAGCATCTCTAAGGAGCTCTCAAGAGAGTTCTCTTTGGATGCAAGGTTGTTTTTCAAAACAGTTGATTTAACTACAATAGCACCAATAAGTAAGATAAAGACAAAGAGTAAACCAGCCATCAGGTCTGCATAGGAGAGCCAAAAGTTACTCTCTTCGTTTTTTTTATCTTTAAAAAACATCTATTTGTCTTTTATTTGGTTTGCAACCATCTGATGGTATTTTTTGATAGAATCTTGCACTTCACGACTCTCTAAACTGACATGAGAGGCAAAGTCTGCCAATTTGATCACAATTTGCCCTATCTCAGAATCGATTTTTTCAAAAGTTCGGTTGAGTGAGTTATTGAGCTGTGCACTATGGAGTTTTGTGGTTTTTTCAAAACTTTTTGTAGCAACTGTAAAATCTACAAGTGCTTTATCTATATGGTTTTGTGCACTTAGAGCATTATGGCTTATATCCATCTGTGAAAGGGTATGTTTGAGTTCACTAGAGACAGATTGTAGGTTATTTGCTAGCTGTGTAAAGTTTGTGTTTGTCTCATGCATAATAGTTTCAAAACTATTAAGGTGTTGTGCATTGAGTTGAGAGATAAACTCAAGATTAAAAGTCTCTTTGAGTGCTCCGAGGAATTTATTTTCTTTAAGATCGTATTGAGTATATTTGTAGATGAGAAGCTCTTCTTCGCTCCAAATATATTCTGAGAAGTTATTTTTGATGCTCTTAAAGTAATGATCCACCTTACTAAGGCCACGCTTTTCAAAATAGGTCCAGATAAGTGAGAGTAAGATACCATAGATAGAAGCAAAAAAAGCAGAGCCTACACCGCTTAAGAGAAGTGAGATTTCATGATCAAGTGCTGCTGTATCTGTTACACTAAAGTTTGGCATTGAAAGCGCTATGGCAACAAAGGTTCCCAAAATACCAAGCATAGGAAATATAGATGAAGCTACAGAAACAAAGTTGTCATTACGTATATCTCCATAGTACTCATTAAGATATTTTTCTATATCTAAAATCGATTTTGTTGTTTCATTGATGGTTAAAGAGTTTTGAATCAGTTTATTGTCTAGTTGTGTTTTAAGGTCTGTATATCCTGAACGGATTTTACAGATAGAGTAGTTCGCATTATGTTGAATAAAAAGTAAAAATATAAAAAGTATAAAACCTATCACCCCAAGTGCATGAACAGGTACATTAATATTGATTATATGAAGATAGCCAAGAATCATTGCTACAAAAAAAAGTACAGGGATGGTGGATATAACGATAAAGTTTGCTAAGCACCGAGTGGTGCTATGTGATGTTTGCATTAAAATTCCTAAGTCTTATATGTATTGATATTACTTAGAAGCAATTTCAGTACCATCCTCATGCCATTTTTGAGGTGTAGATACAAGTTGTCCTTTGTTGTAAAAAGCTTTAAATCCAAGCTTGCCATTTCTGTACCATTTTTTATGCACATCAACTTTTAAGCCATTTTTATACATCCCTTGACTTGCTTTTTTACCATTGTCGTACCATGTAGTTGATTCCCCGTTTTGAATGTCATTTTTAAAATAAGCTCTACTTTTTTTACGACCATTACTATACCAAGTCATCACTTCACCATCTTGTTTTCCCGCTCTGTAGTAAGCAACTACAGCTTTCTTCCCATTTGAGTAGTTGGAAATGTATTCCCCATCTTGCTTCCCTTTTCTAAAGTAAGCAATCGTTTTAACCGTTCCATTTTCACGCCACTCCGTAAGTCTGCCATCTATCTCCCCAAGATAATAGGGCACAACTTTCTTTGTTTTTCCATTTTTAAAAAAAGTATAAGCATTTCCTGTAAAAGGAACATTTGAGGATTTCTCATAAGCTAAACCATCTTTTTTAACAATAGATGCAGCATCTATATTTTGGGCATTTAGCATTAAACTAAAGCAAGCAATTAAAACAGAAATGAACATAATTTTTTTCATGAAATACCTTTATATCTTTCTTATACCATAAGCATATCAATTTATTTTATATTTAATACTGTAAGTGATATTATTTTTTATTATTTTTGTCACAATTGTGTAGTATCGTAAAGATAATCGTTAATATTGAAATTATAAATCTATTGTGTTGTCTTTTTAGAGTTTATCATATAAAATGAAGTTATATAAATAAAGTAAAGGTGATGGGATGCAAAGAGAAGATAAATTTTTTAAAGTATTAGTTTTAGTAATTTTAATTATCTTACTTTTTATCTCTTACAAGGTATTTGGGGCAGTTGATTCTAAGAGTAGCTTTTATGAGTATAGGGGAGTAAAGGTGAACTTAGCACAGGTGCATAAGATTGAGCCAAGAGTTTCTTACTATGCCACACTTTCAAGTGACTCATATGAACAAATCAACAAACAATATAGTACAAAATTAGATATGAATGAGATTCAAAATATAAAAAATTTTTTAACAATGGCTCCACAAAGTGATTTTTACAATATAGAGATTAGTGCCTATATGATGTTTGATGATGAGAAGATAGAACTCTATCATTCTCAACAATATATCAAGCTATCTAAAGAATATAGTGTCAATGAGTATCTTTTAGAGACATTACAAGCTTACGGTATTGACGATTTTCAATATAAGAACCTCTTAAAGATAAAAGACAAAAAATATAAATCACGTGATAAGTTTATAGATGATGTCATCCTTTATGCAAAACTTAGAAGAGGTGCATGGAGTGAAAAAGAGATCCCCCGACTTGGTCTGAGTAAAAAAGGTGATAAGTTTATGCAGGCATTGCCTGAAGACTTAGAAGAGAAGCTACTTCAAGAAAAAGATATAAAAGCTATAGTAGTGGGTTTAACTCGTGCATATAGTGAATATTTAGGAATATAATGAATCAAAAAAAATATAAAATTAAAAATATAGCCGGCCATCTCTCTAAGGGATTTTTAAACAATCCACTTACTGCCATTTTAGCTTTTGCTATTCTCTCTTTGGGATATATCTCTTTAGAAGTAATGCCACGTGAGGAAGACCCTCAGATTGCAGTGAGTGGTGGTTCTATCATCGTTCCAATGCCAGGGGCATCACCTGATGAGATAGATAATGCAGTGCTCAAACCTCTTGAACGGCGTTTAAGTGAGATCAAGGGTATTAAAGATATCTACTCTACAGCGATGCATAATGTGGGGATGCTCAATGTTCAGTACAAGATAGGGGAAGATAGAGAAAGTTCAAATCTAAAACTATATGATAAGGTGATGCAAAATATGGACTCACTTCCGGGTGGAACGATGATGCCAATTGTGAAACCTTTTGATATAGATATAGATGTGCCTATTGTAACTGTGGCATTTTATAAAAAAGAGGAGAAGGGGATAGACCATATCTACCTCTATAAGCAGATAAAAGATATACAACAAGAGATCAATGCGATTCAAGATATATCCAAGACAAACCTTAAAGGTGCTAAAAAACCACAGTTTAATGTTTTACTTGACTTAGATAAACTCTCTGCTTATCATATAAGTATAGGACAGGTGGTTCAGTCGATTCAAGCAATTGCAAAAAATGCCCCAGAGATAGATCTACCTACCAAGGACAATAGACTTATAGTATTTGGAGTGAAAAACGCGATTAACTCTGTTGATGACTTGAAGAATTTGATTATTGCTAAGTATATGGGTTCACTTATCTACTTAAAAGATATTGCAAATGTAGAATATTATTATGATATCCAAAACTACAAAGAGGCACTTATATCATATAAGGCAGATGGGGAACCAGAGCTTTCACAGACGAAAGATCAGGTAACTTTAGAGATCTCAAAGCTTAAAGGAACAAATGCTGTTGAGCTTGCCCAAAAGGTGATGGAGAACTTAGAAGAGAATGCCGAAGCCTTAGAAAAAAATGGACTTGGTTATATTGTAACTCGTAACTATGGAGAGAGAGCAAATGAGGCAGTAAATGAACTTGTCCATCATCTTGTATTAACTATTGGTATTATCGCTTTAATTTTGATTCCATTTTTAGGTTGGCGTGAGTCATTGGTTGTAACTATTGCTGTACCAATGATCTTGGCTGCAACACTTTTTATCGCGTTTATGACTGATCAGACGATTAATCGTATCACTCTCTTTGCCTTTTTACTCTCCCTGGGTCTGATTGTTGATGATGCTATTATTGTTATTGAAAATATCCATAGAAGGATGCATCTCAAAGAAACGCAAAATCAAACTTTTGATGAGATCATTATAGAAGCAACAGATGAGATTGGGCCATCAACAAATATCGCAACAATAGCAATTATGCTTACAATGATACCTATGGCATTTGTTGGTGGGATGATGGGGCAATTTATGTTACCTATCCCTCTTAATGTTCCTGTTGCACTAGGGGTATCCCTCTTTGTAGCCTATGTTTTTGCCCCATATTTAGCAAAAAAACTGATTAAACGCACTAAAGGAACCCATTAATGGATTTTGAAGATAGAATATATAATATAGTTAGCTCTAAAAAGAAGCAAAGAAAAGTTGGCTTTATCGTTTTAGGTTTTTTAATATTTGCAGTAGCAATGATTCCAACGAAGATAGTTTTAGCCAAGATGCTTCCGGGAAAAAGTGCAAACACCTTTAGTATCTATGTAGATACTGCAACAAACTCAACTATGAATCAAACCAAAGAGGTGGTAGAGTGTGTTGCCAATATAATGAGGGGAGAAAAAGAGATTAAAAATATGGAGATGTTTTTAGGTCAAGGTGCTCCACTCGATTATGCAGGTCTAGTAAAAGGGAGTGCATTTAAAGCACTCAAAAATCAGGCGGAGATAGTTATTAACCTAACGGATAAGCATCATCGTGAGGAACCCTCTTTTATGATGGTGCATCGTCTTCGACCTATTGTTCAAAAGAGTTGTGAAAATCTTTACAAGGGAACAACGGTACGTTTTGTTGAGATGCCATCTGGTCCACCAACATTTGCAACTATTGTTGTAAACCTTTATGGAAAAAACTCTCTTCTTTTACGCCAAACATCTAAGATAGTTAAAGAATCTCTCGCAGAGACAGAGGGCTTGGTAGATATAGATGTGATGCAAGATGATGTGTATGAGAAGTATGAGATTATCCCTAATGTTGAAAAGATTATAAGTTCAAGTCTTTCAGTAGAACAGGTGAGTAATATCTTATACCTTGCATTTAAAGGGAATGTAGTTGCGACAAAAAACTCAGTATTACAACAAGATCAGATCCCTATTTATGTATCTTTGGATAAAGAAACAAGAACACTTGAACATGGAAATAAAGAGGACTTAGAGTTAAAACTCTCACGTTTAAAACTTTTAAATAAACAGGGGATAATGGTGCCTGTAAAAGAGGTGATAGATATTCACCCCATCGTAGCAAATCCAACAATTTTTAAGAAAAATATGCGTAATATGGTTTCGGTAACAGCAGAGTGTGATTTAGTCTCTCAAGTGTATCCTTTAATGGATGCAAGAGAGTTGATGATAACAAAGCTAGAGAAAGATTTTGATGTAGAGAGATTAACTGGAGCAAGTACTTATATGTTTGACCTTGCACTTGTGCATAAAGTAACAGGGGAAAAAGTACTTGTTCGATGGGATGGGGAGATGAAAGTTTCTCTTGACACCTTCAGAGATCTTGGTGGGGCATTTATTGCAGCATTAGTATTGATGTTTCTACTTATGGTTGTATACTATAAATCTTTTGCTTTAAGTGGCATTGTTCTTGTTGGAAGTTTTTTATCTATCATTGGTGTTATTATAGGCCACTACATCACTGACCTTATTGCTTTATGGCTTACTGGAGTACATTTTTATCTTACGGCAACCTCTCTTATTGGATTTATCTCTTTAATGGGGATTAGTGCAAGAAGTTCTTTACTTCTTATAGATTTTACAAAATCTCTTATAGAGAGTGGTATAGAAAAAAATCGTGCTATTGCAATATCAACAGCAACCCGTGCTAAACCTATCCTTTTAACAGCAGTAGCCATTATATTGGGTTCACTATTACTTGCAACTGACCCTATCTTTGGTGGTTTAGGTATTGCACTTATCTTTGGTAGTATAGCTTCTACTTTAGTATCACTCTTTTATATACCAGTACTGATGGCAAAAACAGAGGCTATATGCCCTGCAAATGGTGCTGTAAAGTGTGAAGAGGGTGAAGGTATCAACGAAGCACATATGGATGTAGATGCTATAGCACCTGAGGTACACCATGGCAATCCAATCCCTGTAGATTAAAGTTTTTTATTGCTATAATTAAGCATTAAAATTAAATATTATGTAGCACAAGGGATTTGATGTCAAGTTTATTATTACTTCGAGGGGCAATGGGTGCTGGAAAAAGTTCAGTTGCACTAACTTTACAAACCTATGTAGATAAACTTATAGTTATAGAAATTGATGATATAAAAAAAGAAAAATATGGAACAACAGAAATATGTAATCCTAAAATTGATTTTGCAGAAGCTGGTATACAAGCGAAAAAGGCTTTGAGAGATGGATATCATGTTATTGTTGCAGAAGTATTATGTGAAAAACAGCATGTTGAGTATCTTTTGAATGGTGCAGAGATTTTGGATGGTATTTATGACACATCTTTATCTTTTATCTGGTTGGATTGTTCTGTTAAAACAGCATTACGAAGAAATAAAACAAGATTTTATCCTCAAATAGTAAAACATCAACATCGTAGATATACTACTTGCATTAAATATGAAAATGAACTTGTAATTCAAACAGATAAGCTTTCGATTACAGATGTATCACATTTAGTATTAAAACATTTTTTTAAAGAAAACGATATGCAAGAGTGCATATCGTTTAGGAAAAAGAGCTAAAGATTAAAGTTTTTTACTTTCGTATTTTGCTTTAAGTTTTAAGTACTCTTTATAATCATCAGAATTGATGTTATTTGAAACTGACT
>Ga0256836_1000231_pt1 | contig 33398 bp, 31 predicted proteins | sample 4561380metaG_FD_185974 | JGI IMG/M metagenome (GOLD analysis project Ga0256836, IMG submission 185974) | Hydrothermal vent microbial communities from Guaymas Basin, Mexico - 4561-380 | ecosystem: Environmental > Aquatic > Marine > Hydrothermal vents | place: Mexico: Guaymas Basin | collected...
CTCTGTATTTTATCTCTACTGTTGCAGTGGCATCTATATTAAAAAGTACTCTACGGCTTATATCACTCTTATCATTATCCACTACTACAATAGGAAGCTCAGTAGCAACACCCTTATAAAGTATAACTATAAGAAATCCGAAACTAAAGATAGGCAAGAGTGTGAGTAGTATAAGTTTATACCATGAGTTTTTTATCTCTTGTAACTCATGAAAAAATGCAAAACTAAAAGCCTTATACACACCAACCCTCCATTATAGTTCTAAAAGAACACTCATTCCAACACGCAGATCTTTTATGGGTTTCACAGCTTTTAGATCCACCTCAAAACTCTTCATATCATACCCCTTACCACTCTCTGTAGCACGCCAAGTAGCAAATGAACCCATAACAGCGATATGTGCTACTTTAAACTCGTAAATAGCACTTCCAAGTGCTGGAATTTTTACTTTAAAAATTTTCCCTTTTGTAAACTCTTTAAGATAGTCTTCACGTACAGCAAATTTTGCCCACGAATCTTCGATATCAATAATACTCACAACAGGAAACCCTGTAGGTGCAAGTTCTCCTGAATGAATAAGCACTTGAGAGACTTCACCTTTATGAAAAGAGCGAGCCATAGTCTCATCTATGTAGGCATTTACTTCATCTACTTTTGCTGCATAAACTCTCTCTTGTGCATCTGCTGCATTTTTAACTTCAACACGAGCACCCTCTTTTACCATAACAGCCATCTGTTTTGCAGCATTTGATGTGTATTTTGCAGCCTTGTATTTTGTATATACTTCATCACGTTTCTGCTGAGATACTACACCCTCATCATACAGTTTTTGCACACGTTTGTAGGTTGTGTACATAAGTTCTTCTGCTGCTTTTGCTTTTTGCCACTGATCGTGAGCCGCTTGAATCTGCTCTTTTCTTGCACCATTATTTACTTGAGACTTTTGCGCACCTGCTGCATCTTGAGCCGCTTTTGCTTGTTTGAGTTTTGCTTGTACTTCTGGAGAATTTATACTAAAAATGCTATCACCCACCTCTACAAAATCACCCTTTTTTACAAACACTTCACCAATACGTCCAGGAAGTTTAGAGCTAATGTTATAGCTACGAGCATCTATCTCTCCTTGAAGTATAAGAGGTTTTGGTTGGTAAGCCTCATAAAAAGTATAACTCACCCAAACAACTAACGCTAACACAAATGCCATTATGACTATGATTAATTTATCTTTCACTACTGTATCTCCTCTGAGTTATTGAGTATCTCAAAAAACTTCTCTCTATCACCACTTAAGACAGAGAGCTGTGAAACCTTCTGTACAAAGTTATAAGCAGCATTGAGACGTTTTGTTTTTGCACCTAAAAGAAACATCTGTGCATCTACAAGCTCTACCGATGTTGAGAGTCCCTCCTTAAATGCTATATCACGAAGTTTATAGTTCTCTTTTGCTAAGGATACAGAAGAGTTAAGAGCATTAAACTCCTCATAGTCTGAGAGCATCTCTTTATATGTTTTCTCCACTAAAAGTCCAAGATCTTCTAATGCCTGTGCTCGAAGGTGTGCTACCTTTGCACTTAACAGTTCTGCTATCTGTATCTCCTGACTTCTATCTTTTCTCTGCAGTAAGCTTATCTTTACCATAACACCTGCAAACCAAGTAGGAATAGTCTCCATAATAGGGCTATCATCTTTATAAAGATTTACATTCCCATAAGCTACTACCTCAGGATGCCACCCAGCCTCTTTAATAGTTACAAGAGCCCTGCTCTGACTCTCTTTTGCATCAAGAATTTTTAATCCAGCATAGTTCTCTTTAGTCTCTCTCTTATAGTAATCTTCATCTTCTATAGTAGCATTTACGAAGAGTTTTGAGCTTGGAGATGTAGATGTATGAGTAAGCGATGCAAGTGCTGATGCAGCGATCTCAAACTTATGTTTTGCCTTACTCGTCTCTATCCTTGCAGCATCAAGTTTTACCTCTGCATTAAGCAGTTCTATCTTAGCTATCTGTCCCTGCTCTTTCAGTTTTTGTGCATTTTCATAATGTAGTTTCAGTGCTTTTTGTGCCTCTTCTCGTGTTACTAGGAGTGATTTACTAACAACTACACCGTAGTAGTACTTTACCAGTTTTAAAAACTCAGTATCTCTTTTCATCTCCTGCTTTGCTCTCTCTTCATCTACCTGAGCAGCATAGATATCTTGTGCAGCATCTATCTTTCCACCTGTATAGAGAGGCCATAAAAGATGGAGATCTGCTAAAAAAATATCCTGTTTTGTTAAATCTATCTCTGTTGGAAAAGGGAGAGGTATAGGAAGAGAAGCTAAGAGGTTTGATACATCTGAGGTATCTATGTTAACAGGTTCACTTAAGTGTGTGTAACTCCCTATAATATTTACAGAGGGAAGATACATAGATGCTGCCGACTCGGATTTGAGTTTAGCCCGTTTAACATCATCTTCTGTTGATTTTAAACCATCATTTTTCACACTTACATTGTGCCAAGCCTCTTGTATACTCATACTGGCATTTAAAGTAACTGCTACAAAAAGTGAAAAGAGTACTCGTTTCATTTTTATCCCTTATCTTTTTAAAATATCTAAACTACTGTCATAAACTTTTGTCTCTACACCAAAAAATCCAAGTAATGTATGAAAAAGATTATCTTGTGAATAACTTTTATCGCTTCGTTTTTTTAAACTCTCTACATTAAAACTCTCTTGACTCTTCTTGCCTAGCCACATTATAGAAGCAACTTTTGTCTGTGCATCTGGTGCTATAGAGTAGGGAAGTCCATGTAGATAAATACCATGCTCACCTAAACTCTCTCCATGATCACTCATATAGATAAGTCCTGTTTCAAACTCTCCATCATACTTTTTTAAAAGATTAATTGTTTTACTTAAAAAGTAGTCTGTATAGAGTAGTGCATTATCGTAAGCATTTTTTATACTCTCCTGTGAACACTCCTCAAGCTGACTTGTCTGACAAACTGGCTTAAATTTTAAAAACTCTTTTGGATAGCGTTTATAGTAAGCAGGGCCATGATTTCCCATCTGATGGAGAATAATAAGGATATTTTTATCACTATGTTTCTCTATATACTCATCTATACCAACTAACATACCCTCATCTCTACACTCACCATTTTCACAAATAGTGTTCATAGTATCATGTTTGTAGTCCTCATAGGGAACTCGCAGAGCTACACCTTTAGAGTTTGAGTTATTGTCTCGCCAAAGAATGGAGATTCTATCTGTATGGTTGAGAACATCAAGTACATTTTCATTACTAATACCCTTTACATAGTCATAATCACTACGACCAAAGATAGAGAACATACAAGGGACACTATAGGCTGTTGAAGTACCACAAGAGCTATAGTCCGAAAAATTGATAATATCCTCTTTTTTAAGCAGCGGATTTGTCTCTCTCTTATATCCATTTAGAGAGAAGTGGTCTGCACGTGCAGCTTCACCTACAACCATAATAAGTAGTTTTTTAGAACTGTTTGTATCTGCTATCTTTACATCATCTTCTATAGGTGCAGCGACTACATTTGTATAGTCTGTACTCCAAACATAAGCAACACTATTATAGATCCAATAGGTTGGGTTTATGTAGGTGCGAAGCTCCTTAAACTCTCTAAAAAAAGAGGTATAGTGCTGGGAAAAAGCAAAAATATTTGCTCCTAAAAAGAGAAGTGAGAAGATACCGAGTTTGAGTTTAGCTACTATCTCTTTTTTAAACTCTCTCTTTACAAGTTTTACTCTGTAAACAAAAAATGAAGGAATCAGTCCAAAAACTATAAAATAGACAACCTGCTTCACACTTAAAAGATCAAGTGACTCATGCATATCAGTCTGAACAAGATTGCGAATCATGTTTTTATCCATAACAACACCATAACTATTTGTAAAATAACTCGTCATCGATGTCACTAAAAATATAAGAATAAACATCCCCTTAAGTGTGTAGTGATTACTAACGACTGTACTTAAAAATATATTTAATGATGTTATAACAAAGAAGAGTGAAGCAAAAAATGCCATATTACTTAAAACGAGATGAAATGCATTAAGTGTTTGCATCGTAAATGCATAGTTGTAAAAAGTGGTTAAAAAAAGGCAAACTATTATGATAAGTTGTGTTTGTGTTAGTTTTATTTCTTGTTTTTTCATCTCTACTCTACTTAGAATTTTTTAATCGTACACGTTGTGAGTGTGTTATTGCCACTGCCATAGCATCACTTATATCGAGAGGTTTTATCTCTTTTTTTATGTTCAAAAGTCTCTTCACCATAAAATTTACCTGCTCTTTACTCGCCTTACCTTTTCCTGTGAGTGCTTTTTTCACCTGAAGGGCAGTATACTCATGGAACTGGCCAAATTCTTGGAGTATTTTTAGCATGATAGCCCCACGAAACTGAGCAAGCTTAATAGTTGTAGCTGGATTATGTGCATAAAATATATCCTCCATTGCTACTTCATCTATGGTGTAGTTATTAAAAAGTTGACCAATTCCTTCTACCATTTGAGGTATCTGAAACTGTAAATTTTCCGCTTTCATTTTTATAAGTCCTGCCGCAACTAAAGAGATTTTTCCCTTCTCTAAATTTATAAGAGCATAACCCATATTTCTCGTTCCGGGGTCTATTCCTAGTATAACCATCTACTATTTTACTTCTTGTTCCATCTATTTAAATAGTTTTTATAAAAATAAGATAAATTGCAAGGTCTACAGAACTGACATCCGTAATTAAAAGTGAGGTTATACTTACAAAACTCAGTCCAAGAAAAATAGTTACCGCAAGAAAAAGGAGTTGAAAACGAGAATTTTTTAAACTCATATGGAATGTACCTCTATTGTAATAAATTTATTTAAAATTAAATAGGAAATACTATTTTAGCATAGTTTAAATTACCAAGAGTTACCTTCTTTAAATCCTACGTGAATGAAAAAGTTATTCACATAAGATTTAACCCTATTTTATGGATAAAAGATGTACTATTCACATAATAATAAAAAATTAGGGTTTTATGTGAATATAGGTCAAGAAATTTTAGAAAATTTAAAAGAAGAGATCACTGAGAGCGAGTATAAACGCTATATCAAGCAACTATATTTTGATGTGAAAAAATCAAATGCAGATGAGGCTATATTTTATGCTCCAAATGCACTTGTAGTCAACTGGATTAAAAATAAATACACAGATAAGATAGCACATCTCTTTGAGATAAAGAGTGGTCACAAAGTAAATGTAAAAATCACTCTTAAAAACCTTGTAGATAAAAGAAAAACTAAAAAAGTTGTTGAAGTAAAACAGGGAAGCTCCCTTTTAAACCCTTCACACTCTTTTTCAAACTTTATGGTCGGTGGTTCTAACCAGTTTGCTTATGCAGCTGTAAAAAGCATTAGCGAAAAACCAGGGATTCTTTATAATCCACTCTTTATCCATGGTGGTGTTGGACTTGGAAAGACTCACCTTATGCAAGCAGCTGGAAATGTCTTTCAAAATGAGGGAAAAGTTGTTATATATACTACTGTTGAGCAGTTTTTAAATGACTTTATCCGCCATGTAAGAAACAAAACAATGGAGCGTTTTCAAGAGAAGTATAGAAAGTGTGATGTTCTACTTATCGATGATATTCAGTTTTTAAGTGGTAAAGAAGGTATACAAGAGGAGTTTTTCCATACTTTTGAAGCACTTAAAGGTGCTGGAAAACAGATAATTCTTACAGCCGATAAACCTCCTAAAAAAATAGGTGGTCTTGAAGCCCGCCTTCAGTCACGTTTTGAACATGGATTAGTAGCTGACATTCAACCTCCAGGATTAGAGTTAAAAATAGGCATTATTAAGAAAAAATGTGAAATAAATAAAGTAGAACTCTCAAATGATATAGTTAATTACATAGCAACTGTTATAGACTCTAATGTCCGTGAGATAGAGGGTATCCTCTCAAAACTACATGCTTACTCACAACTTATGCATGTAGATATAGACCTAGAGTTTACAAAAAATGTTCTTAAAGATCAGATGGCTGAAAAACGCGAAAACCTTACTATGGATGTTATCACAGAACTAGTTGCTAAAGATCTTAATATCAAACCGAGTGAAATACGTTCTAAAGGACGCAGTAAAAACATAGTTTATGCAAGACGTATAAGTATCTATATCTGTCGTGAACTTACACAGAGTACAATGCCTCAACTTGCTCAGTACTTTGGTATGAAAGATCATACAGCTATCTCACATACTATCAAAAAAATCAATTCTCTTATCAAAGATGATGAAGATTTTAAAACAAAAATAGATGAGTTAAGTAACAAAATTACAAATATCTCTTAAAAAAAGATATAATTACTAAAGTGAATAGACGTGAATAGAGTCATAACAACTCATCACGTCGAAATAGAACGAGTTTTAGGGTTTTATAGTGTGTTTTCACCTATTCACATCCCCCTACTACTACATACTAAAAATTATATAATTAAATAGGAAAATTCTAATGATAATAACTATTGCTAAAACAGTCATAGAAAATATACTCATTAATGCAGGTCCATTCTTAGAAAAGAAAGATACATCTCAAATAACTTCTCATGTATATCTTAATGCTTCAAACAATAACTTAACTATAAAAGCTACAGATAATGAGATAGGGTTTTTAGTAAATACTGACAATGTAACTATAACTCAAGATGGAAGTACTACTGCTAATGGTAAAAAATTCTTAGATATTGTTAGAATACTCAAAGATGGAAATATAAATCTAGAAGTTAAAAATGATACCTTACATATCTCTCAAGGACACTCTAACTTTAAACTTCCTACTTTCTCATTTAATCAATTTCCAGATTTTCCATCTTATGAAGGAAAATCACGTATAGCTATAGAGTCACATACTCTTATAGAGTCACTTAAAAAGATTACCCCTGCCATAGATACTAATAATCCAAAATTTGAGCTTAACGGTGCTCTAATAGACATTAAAAGTGATACAATCAACTTCGCTTCAACAGACACTAGACGTCTAGCAGTTGTTAATGTTCAAAACCATAGTGAAAATGAGTTAAGTATTATCATTCCTAAAAAAGCTATTGTAGAGATTCAAAAACTTTTTTTTGATGATATAGAACTCTATTATGATGATACTAATCTTATAATTCACTCAAAACAACATACGTTTTTTACAAAACTAATAAACTCAAAGTTTCCTGAATACTCACGTATTATTCCTAAAGAGATTAAAAATAATCTAGTGCTTCCAAAAGCAGAGATGATAAGTTCTATAAAACAGATAACTACAATCTCTAGTGATGTTAAAATCACTTTTTTAAATGAAGTTATAACTTTTGAATCATTAAGTGATGATAATATTGAAGCAAAAACAGAGATAGGCCTTCATACAGGTCTTAGTGAACCTTTCTCTATTGCTATTAACTCTCGATATCTTTTAGACTTTTTAAACTCTATCAATAACTCTGAGTTTAATATCGGTTTAAATGAGAGTAATTTACCATTTATATTAAGTGATGATAATTTTAAAACAGTTGTAATGCCAATCGTTATATAAATAAAAGAGTTCTATTATTAAATTTTTATTTTTACTACTCCTATCTTATAGACTCTCTTTTGCACTGTTTGAAAACTCAAACTTATCAGAAGAGATTAATAACTATAAGATGAACAATCTCAAAAAAATTCCATTCATTCCACTAGATAACTATTTTAATGATGATTATATTGCACAAAATATAAATATTAATGAATCTCTTACCACCCCTCAAAAGAAGATTTTAGAAGATACTTTTTATCTACAAGTAGCGATGATAACTACTATTGGTGTTTTAGCTGCTCTTCCAGAAGGTATATCAAAGTGGGATGATGAACAGGCGGACTTCTCACAGTTAGGTTCAAAGTGGCGAAAAAATGTTCATGATGGACCTATAATGGATGAAGATGATTGGGCTATAAACTACTTAGGACATCCTATTTCTGGAGCTATTTACTATGCTATGGCACGAAATGATGGACTTGATCCTTTTGAATCTTTTCTTTTTTCCTCTTTTATGTCTACTTTTGTTTGGGAGTATGGATATGAAGCTTTTGCAGAGATTCCCTCTATCCAAGATTTATGGTCAACACCAGTAATAGGCTCTTTCATGGGAGAGGGAATGTATCTTTTAGAAAAAGAGTTAGATAAAAATCATGGATTGGTTTATGGCTCAAGACTACTAGGAAATATAAGCTACTGGTTTTTAGACCCAATGGGTAGAATAGCAGAAGGTATAGGTGGATTTCTAGATCTGAATGTAACTTTAAGATACCAGACATATCAACTCTATAACTATCAAAACCAAGAGATATATAACGCAGTAATAAATAAACCTGTAGAGTTTAATAACTTAAATTATGGTTTTGTTTTAAATATAGAGTTTTAAAAGTTATAAGAGAATTCTAAAGAGCCATACCCTAGATAATTTTTCTGTTTTTTAAACTCTTTTGTTGCATGTGTTCTTATATAGTCTAAACTCATATTCTCATAAACAAGAGAAAATCCATAAGTAACATCTAAAACAAAACTCTTTTTTTTTACACTGTGACTCATACCATCTCTATTTCCATCAAGAAAAATATTATGTGCAATAGCATTTGCTTTGAGTCCAAAGTTAAAACAGAAATCCCACTCATTTTTATAAGATACATTTTCTAAGATGAGTGGAATTTTTGAGTAACTATGATTATCAATAGAGTATGGACCATAATCTTTAGATATTCCCCAGCCAAACCTATAGATAGCACCACCGTAGAGCTTTGTAGAAGCATTTCCAAGTTCAAAACCATACTCAGATATTAAAACGCTATCAAGAGAAGCTATTTTCCCTAAATCATAGTAGTTCTTCTCTCCATAATTGAGTTGAAAAATGAGTTCATCATGAAGTTGATGTTCCCACCCTTGAGGCATAGGTGAACCGATGAGCCCATGAACAAACTCTTGGACTGTTTCCATCTGTGAAGAGGGACCAACTATTCCAACTTGAATTATAAGAGATTTTAGTCTGTTATTGTAAGAGTTGTGTAGTGCTGATTGAATATTCATATAGCCAGCATAAGGTCTATCTTCTAAAACTAACTCTGTTGCTTTAATATCTTCTGGAGTAAAGAGTTGCTGTGCATAGGAGAAGGAGATATAGTTATCACCCTCTGTATAATTTGTAAAAGGAATATGTAAAAGAGAATTTTTAATATCTGTTCTAAGATATAAAAGTGAAAATTTTGCCCCATGACTATAAGCTTCATCAGTTCTTATATCTGCATCATTTTCAATGAGTACATTAATATTTTTTAACTCCCACTCTTCCGCACTTAAAGTAGTAAAAAGAGAGAAAATGGTGAGAAAAAGAGTTCTGTTTACCAAGCGACAGATTTACCTGATCCTCGTTTTCCTATAACAGTTTCACCCTCCCAGAGGGCAAGACCTGTTTTTATATCAGTTAAAGAGAGCATAAAGTAGTACTCAACTTGCTGTTTAGCATTACCCATATTAATATTTCGCTGTAAAATTTTTCCAGAGAGACTCATATCTGGAGCCATGAGTGTTCCCTCTTTTTGAACAGTTTTTTGATTAAAATCTGCATTATCTTTGAGTTTTCTAGCCTCTTTATTCATACTATCAGTACTACTTCCAAGGGCTGTTGTTACAAAAACTTTCCCACTATTTAAAAGTTCAATACGAATTTTTTTGATTAATTGGTCTGTATCAATATGTTGCATTGTGTCATTTCTTATATCAGAGATAACTAAAATAACCCGATTACCATCTTTAGTATTAAGCGCTGAAGATTTTAAAAGTGACTGAGTTGCTTCACCTGCTGCTTGATTAAAGTCACGATAGTCAAGACCAATTACCTGATCTCCTTTATCATTATTCATATCAATTCTTTGTACTTTATCAGCACAGCCACTTAAAAATAGTAGTGATGCTGTTGTTGATATAATAAGTGCTAGTTTTATTTTTCTCATCTTATTTTCCTTTTTCATCTATCTGTTTTATCAAGATAGAGTTGATAAACAACTGCTTTTTTATTTGGAGCGATTACATTTATACGAAATTGAGCATTTTTTTGTACTGGAAATTCTCTCCAATTTGAGGAGAGAGAAGGGATAGCAAAACCATCTTTATCTTCCCATGTAACACGATATCTAAAGAGCTTATAGTACTTTGTAGTGTTCTCTCCTACAACTTCTATCTCTTTAAATCCATCTTCACGTACACGTTCATTTATCTTTTTTATCTCAATATAATTTTCAATGTTATTGTCTACAAATTTTACATAAGATTTATTTACACATCCCGAAAGTAAAAAGAGGATACTAAAAATTAAAATAACTATTTTCATCAAATACTCCTAAAATGGTACTATTAAAACAGAAGCTTTAGAGTAAGGCAGGGCTAGTTTTATATATACTAGTATGTTATCTCTCTTTGGTAAATCAATAGTTTCTATAAAACCACCATTAGGGTTTTTTATATCTATTTTTCCACTCTGTGGTCGTAAAAATCGTGCAAGCTGAAACTCTTTTGGAAGGGTAGTCCAGATTCTTGTATCTGCTTGAGTCGAGGCTATTTGGTAGATAGCAGAAGCAACACTTACTAATAGAGCTGCAGTAGAGCCATTGTTTTGAGTACTCTCTTGGACTGCATAGTTTATTGCAGTTTTTGTTGCAGCAGAGAGGATAGCTCTTCTAACAACTGTTGGATAGTTCTTCTCAAACTCTGTTTTAATAACATTTTCCATACTACAGAGATATTTTGTTTGGAGTGTTTGATTATCATCAAGTGCTATATTTAAGTATTCATAGGCTCTTTTCCTCTCTACAATTTGTGGAAGTGCAACTGAAATATAGGAGAGTTTATCTGTAAAAATCCAGATAGGAAAATCAACACGCCACTCTTTTAAAACTGGAGCTTGACCATTCTCAAAAATAACCCAAACTGTAGGTTCTTTGTTCTCTTTATATAAATCATCTTTAACATCTTTATTATTAGGCATCATTCCATATGCTTCTTTGAGAAGGTTTTGCGCTTTAGAGGGGTTGTTATCAGCTTTTGCAAAGAGCCCAGCAAGATAAGTAGTCATAGGGTTTACAAAATCAGGATAGGCTTTAAAGTTGTGAAGATTTGAGTACTTTTGCTTTAAAAGTGTATCTATTTCTGAATCTTCTACTTTTAGATTTTCTCCTTTCTTTTGAGACTCTAGCTCTTTTTTATCTATCGCTGCTTGCTCCTTTTTTATCATCTTATTAAAAAATATTTTAGCACGGCGTTGTCTATCTATAGCTCGATTGAACTCAACTCTAGCACTATTAGTATCTCCTAGTTTCATATACTCTATGGCTTTGTAAGTGTTTGTCATTATCCCGTCATACTCTGTTCCTATATAGGGCCTTGTAGTGTCATTTAAAAGAGTTGCTGAGAGTGTTTGGGATATATCTTCTGATAAACGCTGTTGGCGGTAGTGTTTCATAAGCATTTCACTGTTATCAAAGTAGCTTATAGTGCTACTATTTATCTCATCTAAGAGGAGATAATTATAAGCTGTTTGAAGCTGCCAGAGTAGGTTGTCTTTGGCATAGATATCATCTAAATCAATTTTCTTTTGACTAAATTTAGCTGCATTTTTATACTCTCCTTGGGCAACAAGAGTATCTACCTTTATCATCGCTCCTCTTGGAGCACAAGCACTAAAAAAGAGAAGTAAAAAGAGTGTATTTAGCATTAAAAATTGTTTCATAGAGATATTATAATACAATTAAATCTGTTTTTTAGAAAAACTTAGATAAAATAAGTGCAATTATGTCAAATGGAGATATGAATGGAAAATTACGGTGCTAGTAATATTAAAGTCCTTAAAGGACTAGAAGCTGTTAGAAAACGTCCTGGTATGTACATTGGTGATACTGGTCACCGTGGATTACACCATCTTGTTTACGAAGTTATTGACAACTCTATAGATGAGGCAATGGCTGGGCACTGTGATACTATCTCTGTAACACTAACAAAGAGAGGAACTTGTAAAGTTTCTGATAATGGACGTGGTATTCCTACAGATATGCACCCTACAGAGGGAATGAGTGCGGCAACTGTTGTTCTTACAGTTTTGCATGCCGGTGGTAAGTTCGATAAAGATACTTATAAAGTCTCTGGTGGTCTTCATGGGGTTGGTGTTTCAGTTGTAAATGCACTCTCTGCAGATCTTCATATGACTATTTACCGTGAGGGTGAAATTTTTGAGCAGGATTTTAAAGAGGGTATTCCTCAAGAGGCTTTAGCTGTAACAGGTACGACTCGTAAAACAGGTACTACAATTGAATTTATTGCGGATCCGACTATCTTTACTGATACTATCACTTTCGAGTATGAGTATCTTGCAAAACGTTTTAAAGAGCTTGCATATCTAAATCCATTTATAACTATCAAGTTTAATGATGAGAGAACGGGAACTAAAGAGGTTTATCACTTTGAGGGTGGTATTGCTCAGTATGTTACTGATATGAACAAAAAAACTACGGTAGCTGATGTTTATAGCTTTACTCAAAAAGTTGAAGATATTGAGTTTGATGTAGCACTTATGTACAACGAATCATATGAAGAGAAACTTGCATCTTTTGTAAATAACATTAGAACACCAAATGGTGGAACACATGAAGCAGGTTTTCGTGCAGCACTTACTCGTGTTATCTCCAATTATAATGCTAAAAATGGAGCGGCAAAAGAGAAAGATGTAAAAATATCTGGTGATGATGTAAGAGAGGGGCTTATTGCTATTGTCTCAGCACGTGTTCCTGAACCTCAGTTTGAGGGTCAAACAAAAGGAAAACTTGGAAATACTTATGTTCGTCCACTTGTACAAAAAGCAACTGGTGAAGCGCTAAGTAAATACTTTGAAGAAAACCCTATTCAAGCAAAGGCTATTGTTTCTAAGGCACTTGCGGCAGCACGTGGTCGTGAGGCAGCTAAAAAAGCGAGAGATTTAACGCGTCGTAAAGATAGTATGTCTGTGGGAACACTGCCTGGTAAGCTAGCAGATTGTCAGTCTAAAGATGCAAGTATCTGTGAACTTTACCTAGTGGAAGGGGATTCTGCAGGTGGTTCAGCGAAGATGGGTCGTGATCGTGTTTTTCAAGCTATTTTACCACTTAAGGGTAAGATTTTAAATGTTGAAAAAGCACGTTTAGAAAAAATCTTAAAATCTGATGAAATTACAAATATGATTACAGCTATGGGTTGTGGTATTGGCGAAGAGTATAAAGAAGATAAACTACGTTATCACAAAATCATCATTATGACCGATGCCGATGTAGATGGTTCTCACATTCAAACACTACTTCTTACTTTCTTCTTTAGACATTTCCGTGATGTGGTTGAAAAAGGTTACTTATATCTTGCACAACCACCACTTTACCGTTATAAAAAAGGAAAAAAAGAGATTTACTTTAAAGATGATCGTGAGATGAATAATTTCCTTATTGATAACGGTATAGAGTCTTTAGAAAACCAAACATTAGGACACAATGACCTTGTTTCTTACTTTAAAATGGTAGATCATTATGCTGGTAGTTTAGCAGCATTAGAGCGTCGTTATGCTCTTGTTGATCTTATTCGTCACTTTATTGAGAATCCTGATCTTATTAGTCTTGGAGCGAAAGATCTTTTTGCTAAAATCGAGATGTTTTTAACAAGTATAGAAAATAATATTCTTACAAAAACAGTCAATGAAGAGACAAATGAGATTCATCTTTTTGTTCAAACTAAAGGTGGTATGGAAGAGTTACTTATTAACGATGATCTTTTTACTGCACCTCACTTTACGGAAGCAAATTTTGTTTTCAAAAAGATTCAGGAGTGGGAACTCTCATTTGAAGAGGACATCTTAAAAGTTCTAGAAAACATTAAAGATTATGCGCGAAAAGGTTCTTATATTCAGCGCTATAAAGGTCTTGGTGAGATGAATCCTGATCAACTTTGGGAGACTACAATGACTCCTGAAAATCGTGTTTTACTTCAAGTAAACATCGAAGATGCAGAGGTTGCTAGTGATGCTTTTACTCTCTTTATGGGTGATGAAGTTGAACCTCGTCGTAATTATATTGAGACACATGCAAAAGATGTGAAACACTTAGACGTTTAAACACCATCTATGCTTCTTCCTCAAACAAAAGAGAGAGAGTACCGTTTTAAGTTAGCACTTAGAATGGGGCTACCAATCTTTGGACTCATTTTAGCACTTGTACTGCATACCGTTCTAGAAAACTCTCAAACACTACAAATTTCTTTTTATGTAGAGTCTTTAATCCTTTTAGTCTTTAGTATATACTTTATTCTTTATCTTATTTATACAGGTTTTACTGTCAAAATTACAGATGATGTGAGTAAAACCTTTACACGTGAATATCTCTTCTCTTACCTAAAAGAGGAGCTTAAAAGGGAAAAAGAGTACACTTTAATACTTATTAGTATTGATAACTTACAAGATATAAATACTCTTTATGGTATGAAAAATGGAGATAATGTTCTAGAAAAAGTAGCCTTATGGGTAGCTGACTATCTCAAAAATCAATCTATAGAAAACTTTCCACTTGGACATATAAAAGGGGGAGATTTTATCTTAGGACTTAAAGGTATTGAATCTGATTATACCACTATGCTTGACTTGATGTGTCTTAAATCAGATGAGTTTAAAGTAGATGATATCGAGATAAAACTCTCAAGCTCTATCTCTGATAGCCACTATTCACAAGAGTTAGATTATATTGTAGAGAATCTTTTTGAACTTCAAGAGCAAAAAAGAGATTTTAAAAGAGCACAGAAAGATGAAGAGATAAATCCAAATGAGTTAGAGTCTTTTGTTATAAACGCTATTGATAATTGTCATTTAAGTATCATGACACAAGATGTTTTTTTAGAGAATAAGAGAAGTTTTAGAGAGTGTTTTATAAAGCTAAAAAGTCCAGAGGGTAAACTGCTTTATCCTAAAAGTTACATGAAAGTAATTAACAAGTTAGGACTTGGTGTTAAGTATGACTTAATGGTTTTAGAGGCCCTATTATATAGTGCAAAAATAGAAGAAAATAGTATTTATGCATTAAATATCTCTCCTACTTCATTAAGAAATGAGAAGTTTTTGCATACAATAAGAGAGTTACTTAAAGAGAGTAAAATTAAAATAATGTTTATTTTAAGTGAGACAGAGTACTTTAGTCATATAAGTCGCTATAATAATATACTAAGTAGTCTCAAAAGAAGTGGTGTTTTAATTACAGTAGATAGATTAGGAACTATTCACACAAGTTTTTTATATTTACGAGAATTGAAGATAGACTTTATCCGTTTTGATACATACTATTCAAATGCAGAACGGATAAAGGATAATAGAGCTATTATTGATGGTTTTAATCTTATGGCCCATGAAAAAGGGGTGAAAACATGGATGAAAAATATAACAAATAGAGAAACATTAGAGTTTGTAGACTCTTTAAAAATAGACTATCTACAAGGGAAAGAGCTCTCATCTTTAGAGCTAATATATGAAAAAAAAGTTTAAACATCTAATAAAAGGTTCAAAATGTTTTCAAAGATTTTAGGTAGAAAAAAGGGAAACAAGGAAAAAAGTGAAAATAGTGTACTCGTTGAAAAAATTTCAAGAATGACTCTTAGCGAGATGAAGCACTATATTAATGATAATATGAAGGAATTAACACTTTCAGAAGATGGTTTACGAGAGATTATGTTGAAACTTACTGCTAAAGATGAGAATGGATTCTGTTATCTGAAGATGGATGATATGGATGTTAAAAAGAAAAAAGCTTTTGATCTTGTTATTTTATTAGCAAAAAGTAAAAAAATTACTGTTGAATCTATTGAACTTGTGCAAAAGTTTGTAGATCTACATCAAGATATTATAGATACTTACGATAAAGAGTTTAAAGAGATCTATAATTCTCGTTTTAGAGATGCTATTAGTGCTGGTCTTGCAACGATTGAGACTCTTTCTTGTTTACAAACAAAGATGAATACTCTGTCCACTTAAGTGCTTCTTTTTTTGTAGTAAACTCTTGACGCATCTGTGCTTCGTATACATTTGCAAGAATATTATGAAACTCTTTTGAAGGGGAGAGTTTTAAGTTTATAAGATCTTTTCCCTGTATGAGTGGTGGGAGCTTACAGTTAAGTACATCTAAGTTTACCGCTCTCTCTTTTAATGCTAAAATCACCTCTTTTTTCTCCCCTATATAACTTGCATCAAGATAATATAAAAAGTGTTCAATGTTTACTTTTGTGGCTAAGAGGTATATATCATAATCACTATAACTCTCAAGTAGAAAGCTTTTTTTTACATCTATAAAAAGCGAGATAGTCTGTAGTAAACTTTTCTCCCTTATAAGTCTTTGTATATCTCCTCTATCTCTTTTGTCATAGAGAAGTGTTAAAAATATAAGAAGATTAACTCGCTCATTGTCTGTTTTACAAGTAGCAAAATAGTCCAACTCTCTTTCTGCATTATAGACACCGAAAAAACTTTCCATATGAAGGGATTTAAGAAGTTTTAGTGCTAGTGATGGCTTTTTTGATCTAAGAAGAAACTTTTTAAATTCACTAAAAATTCTCTCTTGAGGTAACTCTAAAAGAGCTCCCTTAGAAACCATATATTTTATAAGTTGAAAAAGCTTACTATCAAGTTCAAATTCAAAACGACTACTAAAGCCAACTGCTCTTAATATACGCAGAGGATCCTCATCAAATTTTTCTATAGAGACTGCTTTTAAAAGACCATTGGAGAGATCTTCTTTTCCGTGAAAAGGGTCAAGTAGTTTTTTTTCTACAAGATCATAACCCATAGCATTAATAGTAAAGTCACGTCTACTTGCTGCCGTTTTAAAGTCTAAGTTTTTATAAGTCTGAATGAAAAAACCTCGATGTCCATCGGCTACTTTAGAGTCTTCCCTTGGTAATGAGAAATCAAGATCTATTCCTTTATAAGAGAGTTTACAAACACCAAAACTTCTTCCAACACTATTTACCTCCCCAAATTCGCAGAGAATATGTTCTATCTTTTTTAAAGAATCAACACCATAAAGTTCTACATCTATATCTTTTGAGTCTAATTTAAGTAGTTTATCTCGAATATACCCACCAACAAGTACAGGTTTTATACCTAATTTCTTTAGTTTATCAAAGATAATATTTAATTTATTTGGATAATCAATCATTTCTTCTTTTTTCTTTTTATAATTTCTTTTAATATTGATAAAATTATTTATGTTAAATAATTTGATTTATCATATAAAATAATTTAAATGTTTGGTTTTTACTTTATTTCTTGAAATCTATAAAGAGAGTATATCACTTATTTTACACATCTCTTATATTTATTTGGGTATAATCGCGAAAATTTTTCCCTTTTTGTGGAAATTGCAAGTTAAATTAAGGACACCCCATAATGCAAAAAATAAGAAATATTGCCGTTATCGCTCACGTTGACCACGGTAAAACTACACTAGTTGATGGTTTACTAGAACAATCTGGTACATTTGGTTCTCACGAACAACATGATGAAAGAGCTATGGATAGCAATGATTTAGAAAAAGAGCGTGGAATCACGATTCTTTCTAAAAATACAGCTATTCGTTATAAAGATTACAAAATTAATATTATTGATACTCCGGGACACGCCGATTTCGGTGGTGAAGTTGAACGTGTTCTTAAGATGGTTGATGGTGTTTTAGTTCTTGTTGATGCTTATGAAGGTGTTATGCCTCAGACTAAGTTTGTTTGTAAAAAGATGCTTGCACTTGGTAAAATGCCAATTGTTGTAATTAACAAGATTGACAAACCTTCTGCTGATGTGGATCGTGTTGCAGATGAGATGTTTGACCTATTTGCTGATATGGATGCTACAGATGAGCAACAAGATTTCCCAATAATTTATGCTGCTGCTCGTGATGGTATCGCTAAATTAGATATGGATGATCCTGATGGAGATTTTGAGTGTATTTTTGAAGCAATCATAAATCAAATTCCTGAGCCAGAGGGTGATGCTGCAAATCCACTTCAATCTCAAGTATTTACACTTGATTATGATAACTATGTTGGTAAAATCGGTATTAGCCGTATTTTCAACGGTACAGTTAACAAGGGTGATAACATTATGCTTGCAAAAGCAGATGGAGAGATGGTTAAAGGTAAAATCTCTAAACTTATAGGTTTCCATGGTCTTAACCGCATGGAAATTGATCAAGCTGAAGCTGGAGACATCGTAGCGTTTGCTGGTATGGAGACTGTTGATGTTGGAGATACTGTTTGTGATGCTCAAAATCCAGTTGCTCTTGATCCTATGCACGTTGAAGAGCCTACTCTTACAGTTGTATTTGCTGTAAATGATTCTCCTTTAGCTGGTAAAGAGGGGAAACATGTAACATCTAACAAACTTCGTGAGCGTTTAGAGTTTGAAATGAACACAAATGTTGCGATGAAGCTTGAAGTTGTTGGTGAAGGTAAATTTAAAGTTTCAGGTCGTGGTGAGCTTCAAATTACTGTTCTTGCTGAAAATATGCGTCGTGAAGATTTTGAGTTCTCTATCTCTCGTCCAGAAGTTATCGTTAAAGAGATTGAAGGTGTTAAGTGTGAGCCATTTGAGCATCTAGTGATTGATGTTCCTGAAGAGTTGTCTGGTGGTGTTATTGAGCGTCTTGGTAAGAGAAAAGCTGAAATGAAATCAATGCTTCCAATGGGTTCAGGTTTCCAACGTATTGAGTTTGAAATTCCTGCTCGTGCATTAATCGGTTTCCGTGGTCAGTTCTTAACAGACACAAAAGGTGAGGGAATTATGAATCACTCTTTCTTAGAGTTCCGTCCTTATTCTGGTACTGTTGATTCTCGTTCTTATGGTGCACTTGTATCTATGGTAGCGGGCTCTACTTTAGCATTCTCACTTTTTGGTATTCAAAATCGTGGTGTTCTTTATGTTGGTGTTCAAACTGAAGTATATGAAGGTATGATTGTTGGTGAGCATTCACGTGATAATGACCTAGTAGTTAATCCTATTAAAGGTAAGGCACAGTCAAATGTTCGTTCATCAGGTGCTGATGAAGCTATTAAACTTATTCCACCTCGTGATATGTCACTAGAGCGTGCTTTAGAGTGGATCGAAGATGATGAGTTACTTGAAGTTACTCCTAAATCTATTCGTATCCGTAAAAAATTCCTTACAGAAGCTGAGCGTAAACGCCACTCTCGTAAAGGTAAATAGTATAACTCTTTTTCTTAACTGCTAGAATTTTCTAGCAGTTAATTCTTTTATAACTTTCTAAAAATACAAATTTTCTTATCGACATTGAGCTAACAGACAACAGATATAATTTTGCATGAGTCTATCTATTTGGGGCTATGATGAAGAGAATATTATCAGTATAAAAAAAGTAGGCTATAAATTTTTAAGTTTTTAAAATTATTTTTTTAATTGCCCCTGTATCTCTTGGAGATAATTATGTATATCAAAATATCCAATCATCATCTCAAACATCATTCGCCACATCAACTCTAACAGTAATATTACGACAAAGATAATTAATAGGCTTTTTTTGTCTGTTTTTTGAACTATAGAGACTAATTTTTCTCTATACCTCCAAGAGAAAAAAGGAATAAAGAAGAGACCAATATAGTAGATGAAAATGAGTACACTCGGTGTAATAAAGTGCTCAAAAGTGAGTATATCCATCATTTAAAGATCTTTACTACTTTTAATAACTAACTTCATTAAAGCACTTGTCAGTGTTAGATTGGTAATCATCGCAACAAAAACTGTGACACCTGTAATGAGTCCAAAATTAAAGAGATTTGTCATACTTGCAAACATAAAGACTAAAAATCCTGAACTAAGAACTACAGATGTAATGAAAATAGCACATCCTGTTGAGTGAAGTGTAAGACGTATCGCTTCATCTACATCATTATGGATGATATAGTAGCGTTTAAAGTTATGCATATAGTGAATGGTGTCATCTACAACCATTCCTATAGCGATAGCACCGATAAGAATGGTAAACATATCAAGAGGGAGCTTAAACACTACCATAAAGGCTACACCAAACATAATGGGTGTCAGGTTGGGTATCATACTTAAGAGTCCTAGCTTCACACTTCCTATGAGGAGAACCATAAGGAGTGCTATGACTATAAACGCTATGATATAAGACTCTATAGAGCTTTTGATAGACTTCGTTATGGTTGTAGAGAGGATAGGAAGTGTTCCTGTTATACTCACTGTTGCCATATCTTTAAAGCTAGAGTCAAGGAGTGTTTGAAGTTCACCCATCATCTCTACATACTCTACACTATCTACCCATGGAGCTTTGATACTAACTCGTGTCTTACTAAACTGAGAGTCTACTATCTCCTCTAAGTCATCACTACCACTATTTTCAAAAAGTAAAAACTCTTGGGCTATAAGATCCTTGTTTTGTGGAATTTTATAGAACTCTTTTCTATTTTCATTAAGGGCTTGGTGAATCTCTTTGAGGACATCATTGATACTTACTATCTTTCCTATAAAGTAGTTCTCACCCTTATATGTGTAGATCTCTTGAGTAACTTTCTCTATAGTATTTAAGAACTGTGGGTTGTAAACGCCATTCTCTTTATGTGTGTCAAGCACAACTTCAATGGTGATAGATCCTCGTAGCTCTTTATCTATGGTCTCTGTATTTATACGGACTTCATTACCTTTTTTAAACCAGTGAAGAGGGTTATGTGAAAACTGCATCTGTGCAGCTAAAAGAAGAGATGAAACAATAATAACTCCTGCAAAAAGGGTAATGGCTTTATAGTATTTGATAGAGAAGTTTGCAACTGCTATCATAAAAATATCGAGTCTACTATCTTCGTCATCATGTTTATGTTTTATAGGCATAAGAGAGAGCATTATAGGGATAAAGACGAGTGTTAAAAGTAGAGCCAGTGAAACACCAATCGCTGAAAATATCCCAAGTGCAGCTACAGGAGCAATATCAGAGATACTAAAAGAGGCGAGTGAAGCCGCTGTAGTAACAGAGGTCATCACAACCGCAAGTCCAGAGTGCCCTATAGCGTAAGCTATGGCACTATTTTTCTCTTTTGTCTCATCATACTTATGGTAAAAGATGGTGAGTATGTGGATACTATCTCCAATAGCAACAGCAAGAAGTAGAGAGGGAAGTATCTGTGTCATAGAGGTGATAGGGTACCCAAAGAGAGCCATACTTCCAATAGTCGCTAAAAGAGTTAAAAGAACAACTATAAGTGGGATAAAAATTCCACTTACTCTTCTAAATGTAGAGAAGAGTAAAAATGCGATGGTAAGGACTACAAAGAGAATGAACTTTGACATATTAGACATAAGAGTGTATTGTAGATTTTTTGTGACTATTGGGCTTCCTGCATCATAGATTTTAAAGTTTTCATTTTTATATTTTGTGAGAATCTCTTCAAGTTTTAGAATAAGCTCGTTTGTCTCCTCTGCTGTTATAAAAGCCAACTCCTCCGTGGACTCCTCCTCTTCCTCAAAACCATCACCTAGAGCATCAAACTCCTCTACTCCAGCAGAAGTATAGGTGTTAGTTGTAATCATAATAGTAGTAAAACTAGCATCTTTATTGAGATAGAGATCTCTGTATATAGCATTAGATTTTGCAAAATCTGCAATAGCGTTTAGTTTCTCTTCTTGTTTTGGAATACCCTCTAAAAAGAGCTCCTCTACTATAAGTTCACTTCTGTTACCAACTGTCTTTCGAGCATTTTTGAGTGAGTCTACTGCTTTTATGTAGGGAACTTCACTCTCTATCTCTTCATGAAGTTTAAACAGTTTTTCTAGAAACTGCTTATTAAAAACATCTTTAGTTTTAATAGCAACAATAATCTTCTCATCACGACCAAATTGATTTCTAAAGTCGTTATACATAAGAATTTGAGGATCATCTTTATATAAAAACCCCTCTGTTGAAGTGTCAAAAGTTATTTTTGGGAGGTTTGATGCAAGTGCAAAAATAATAAGAAGAGTAAGAAAAAGAGCTTTGAATCGATGGTTAATGATAAAGTATGAGAAGTTCTCAAACTTTTTTTCTACCTGTAAACGCCAGTTGCTTTGCATAATAATATCCTATAATTGTAACTCTTATAATAGTACTCTTTTAATGTTAGGGTATTGTTAAGTGGTAGGTGCAAGTAAAAATGTAACAATTCGTTTTTCAAGCCAGTAAATAGGGGAAAAACAGTTTCCAGAGATAAAACCGACATGCCCACCTTTGTCTAAAAGTTGCAGTTCTACAGAGGAGGAGAGCTCCTCTTTTTTTGGGATAACATCTTCACTCATAAAAGGATCATCTTTAGAGTGGATGATAAGTGTTGGTGTTGTGATACTCTTTAAAAACTGTCTTGAACTACATTTTGTATAGTAATCTTGTGCCGAATTAAAACCATGAATAGGTGCAGTATAAGAACCATCGAACTCTTCAAAGTTTTTTATTTTTTCTATATCTTGGCGTTTTAAGTGGATAAGTGCTTCCATATCGTGTTTATCATATTTTTTGTCTAAAGCACTTTTTAGATCTTTAAGAAGTCTATGTTGATAGTATTTTGAAAGCCCTTTATCCATCGCTAAAGCACAAATATCTAAGCGCATAGGGGGAGAGACAGCAACTGCTTTTTCTAAGAGTGATTTTTTTGGGTTTTCACCAAGAAGTTTGAGAAGCATATTTGCACCTAGAGAGTACCCTACAGCATAGATTTTTGAATGAGAGTACTCCTCTTTCACACTTTGAATAAACTCTAGAGCATCCCCACTATCACCGCTATGGTAAGAGCGGGGGAGTCTATTGTCTTTTCCTGTACAACCACGAAAATGCATTAAAACCGCATTAAAACCATTCTCAGCAAGCTCTTGAACAACACCTTGAATATAGGGAGATTTATAAGAGCCTGCAAGTCCATGAAAGAGTATAACTATAGGAGTATTAGCTGTTTTTTGTGGTGTCTCATGCCAAAAGCACTCTAAAAAATCGCCATCACTCAGCTCAAACTGCTTTTTTGTAAAATGCAGATTGAGAGGTTTTCTAAAGAGTGAAGAGTATACTGTCTGAAGATGTTTATTAGAGAGACCAAGTGCTGGTTTAAAGGGAGTGATAGTTACTCTTTATCGTGAAGTATCTTATCAAGCATAGTAAACACTTTTTGACTACCATCTTCCATCTCTTTAAAGGCTTCTATCATAGCATTACTGTTAATATCTTGCTCTTTAATGAGATCAAAAACTTTGTGTGTACCGTTATGAACTATAGCATGAGGATTCTCTAGTGCTTTATAGTGAGATGTATGTGCAAAATTCTCTTTTCCATCACCCTCGTAGTACCACTTTCCTAAACGACAGTTATGATGATCAACAAAGCTAAACTGTTCCTCTTTTGTAAATGCTGAGTAGTAAGTATTTACTTTCCATAAAATGTGATCTAGTTTAGCTAAAGACATGAAAACACGATCATTAGAAAAGTTTATAGTACTAAATGCTTGATCTAAACCTTCACGATTTGTACTTATAGAGTCATTAAGAGAGCTGATAAGCTCATTTGATTGAGTTACACTCTTTTGTATATCTGCGAATTGTTCAGACATACTATCCACATCTTGTTTCATACTCTGTAAAGAGATATTAATTTCACTTACTGCTTTATCTGTTCTATCTGCAAGTTTTCGTACTTCATCAGCAACTACAGCAAAACCACGACCATGCTCTCCTGCCCGAGCCGCTTCGATGGCAGCATTAAGGGCAAGTAGATTTGTTTGATCTGAAATATCTTTGATAAGAGCTAAGATAGTTGTTATATCGTTTGTTCGCTCAGAGAGACCATTTACCGTATGAATAGAGGTGTCAGAGAGTTCATTTAAATCATCGAGTACCGTAGAGATTTGATCTGTTTGTTGGGAAATTACTGTAAGATTGTCGACAAGTTCATTTGTTTTTGAAAGACTCTCTTTTGCACTATTTACAGACTCTGCTATGTTAATCTGAACATCACCAATATTGGATTTTAAATTCTTTGATTGCAGGTTACTTAACTCATCTGTAATATTATTAGCACTCACCTCTTTACTAAGGTTTAATTCTTTTTGGAGGTTCTGTATCTCTTCAAGTAAGTCTTGCTTTTGGAGCTCTGCCTCTTCATACTTCTGTTTGAGGTTATTATACTCTTCTGCAGGTACACTGTTATTTGAAAAAAATCCCATACTATCCCTTCTATATGTTGTAATCAAGTTATGTATAAGAGTCTATCAAAGATATATTAAGAAGAAACTGAATATAATCCTATTACTAATTTATCCAGAGTGGAGCTCAAAATGAACAGAAAAAAAATATATAATCCAGAATCAACCGAAAGTGTAAATGATAGAAGAGTTTTCGGTGGAAATCCAACGGGTATTTTTGAGCTAAACAACATTAAGTATCAGTGGGCATATAACCTTTGGGAGATGATGTTAAACAACACATGGTTTCCAAAAGAGGTTGATATGACTCGTGATGTAAATGACTATAAAAACCTTACAGATGCTGAAAAGACGGCTTATGACAAGGCTCTTTCTCAGCTCATTTTTATGGATTCACTTCAAACAAATAATATTATTGATAATGTAAATCCTTATGTTACATCTCCTGAGATAAATCTTATCTTAGTACGTCAGTCATTTGAAGAGGCCCTACACTCTCAAAGTTATGCTGTTATGGTTGATAGTATCTCGACAAATAGCGAAGAGATTTATGATTTATGGCGTCGTGATATGATGCTTAAGGGTAAAAATGATGCGATAGCAAGAGTCTATACAGAACTCGCAACAAACCCAAGTGAGACAAACTTTGTAAAGGCTTGTTTTGCAAACCAGATTTTAGAGGGTATCTACTTCTACAGTGGTTTTACTTATGTTTACACACTTGCACGCTCAGGTAAAATGCTCGGCTCTGCACAGATGATACGTTTTATCCAAAGAGATGAAGTGACACACTTAGTTCTTTTTCAAAATCTTATAAATACACTTCGTAAAGAGCGTCCTGACCTTTTTACAGAGCAGTTAAAAGCGGAAGTTATTGAGATGTTTAAAGAGGCTGTGAAGCTTGAGACTGAGTGGGGTCAGTATATCACCCAAGGACAGATTTTAGGTCTTACTGATGATATTGTCGCACAATACATTAAGTATCTTGCAGATGATAGACTTGTCTCTGTTGGTTTTGAAAAACTTTATAATGTTGAAAACCCTATCAAGTGGGTAGATGACTTTGCTAAGTTTAATGACCAAAAAACAAACTTTTTTGAGGGAACAGTAACAAACTACTCAAAAGGTTCTCTCTCTTTTGATGATGATTTCTAAAGAGAAATCATATACTCTCTGTTCGCTGTTGTTTAAGACAAAAGCGAACTACTCTACTAACTTACAAACACTACTAACTCTTATAACAAATACAGAAAAGAACACAATTATTGTTGCTCCAGAAGTATCTCTAACTGGTTTTGATTATGAAAATATCGAAGCAGCTGTAGCATTTAGTGAGGTAGCAACACAAGCTCTCTTATCAGCCTCACAAGAGAAGATAATTGTCTTGACAATGTTGGAAAAAGTAGATGGAGTAATCTTTAATAATGCAGTTATTTTTTACAATGGCATTTTAGTTTATAAAAGAGCAAAGGCGAGACTCTTCCGCCTTGGGAATGAGCATAAGTATATGAGTGAGGGGAGTGATGATGATTTTCGCATCATTGAAGTCGATGGAATAAAGATAGCTATCTTTATCTGCTTTGAGTTACGTTTTAAAGAGTTGTGGCAAAAATCTGAGGGTGCTGATGTTATAGTGGCACCTTCTTGGTGGGGGAAACCTCGTGCAGAACACTTTAAATCCTTGACCCAAACACTTGCCATCATGAACCAATGTTATGTTATTGCAAGTGATTCAAAAAATGAGGATTGTACGGGTATGAGTTCTATTATTACACCCCAAGGTGAAGTAACTTTTAATGGGAATAAGCCTTGCTTAGAGCTAGAGTATAGTCAGAAAAAAATAGCATTAATGAGAAAATATATAAATATAGGTTTGGAATAAATTGGACAGAATAACAGCAACAAAAACAGCACGAATGGCAGATGAGATTGAGAAGGTTTTTCCCCTCTCACACGAGGTAAAAAATGCCATTGCAAAGACAAATAGAGAAGCCTTTGTTCCTAAAGGTTTTAGACATAATGCTTACAAGCTAGATGCACTCCCTATAGGTGAGGCACAGTATATCTCTTCTCCTTTAACTGTAGCAAAGATGACAGAGTATCTTTTTCCTCGTGGTGCTGATAGAGTTTTAGAAGTAGGGTGTGGTAGTGGCTATCAAGCAGCAGTCCTTGCACAGCTCTTTCGAGGTGTATTTAGCATTGAGCGGATAGAACCACTTATACTTGAAGCAAAAAGACGCTTTCGTGAGCTCAATATTAACAATGTTCACACTCGAACAGATGATGGGCAAAATGGTTGGGTGAGTTATGCCCCTTTTGATAGAATTCTCTTTTCAGCAACAGCTAAAGAGATTCCCTCAAAACTCTTTGAACAGTTAGCTGATGGGGGTATTTTAGTTGCACCTATAGAGAAAAATGGGAAGCAGGTTATTACTCGTTTTATGAAGAATGGAGATAAAATTGAAGAAGAAGAGTTGGAAGATTGTGATTTTGTACCTATTTTAGATGGTGTACAGCGATGATAAAACAGCTCATTATCTTATTATCTCTTCTTTTAAACCTTGTTGCATCAACTGAGTATGAAGAGGCCTATGCTATTTATAAAAAGGGTGATTTTGAGACTTCATTAAAACTTTTTAAAGAGTTAGCAACAGTAGAAAATGATTATGATGCAGCTTATATTTTAGGGTATATGTATGAACATGGAGAGGGTTGCAAAGTTGATCTTGAAAATGCGCAGAAGTGGTACAAGTTCTCTTCACATGGATACTATTGGCAAAATCAGCCAGATCCAAGCCGTGATATAAATAAAGAGACCAGAAAACTTTTTAGCAGTATTAATGCCCCTTCCGATAAAGAGACTAAAAAAACTATAGAGCAGTATGCAAAGTCTATGTATAGTTTTAAAGCCCATGCTAGTAACTATTTTTTACCTATTAGTTATCGCTATAATGGAGTCTATCCTAAGACAAACGGGCATCAAGCAAAAGAGATAGAGACAGAGTTTCAGATAAGTATAAAGTATGATTATGCAGTAAACTTTTTAGGTTTAAATGAGATCTACTCTATAGGCTATACACAACAATCTTTTTGGCAACTCTATGAGAAGTCTGCTTATTTTAGAGAGACAAACTATAACCCAGAGCTTTTTATCACACTACCGGTAGGGTATATAAAAAAGTTTGATTATCTTAAAGTGATTCGTTTTGCTTTTGAACATAAGTCAAATGGGAGAGGTGGGGAGTATGAGCGTTCATGGAATTATATTACTGGAAAGTTCTATTTTCAAACGGGATTTGTTTTTACTGAGTTACAGTTTTGGAAAGATGTAGGCTCTTTAGAGTACAACACAGACTTAATGGAGTATATGGGGTATGGTCAGGTAAAGTTCCTACTCCCTTATAAAAAGCATCTTGTGAAACTAATTTCACGTAATAGCTTTAGTAAGTATAGAGCTACTGAGGTGAACTACTCCTATCCACTTTCGGATGATAATGACCTTTTCTTATACATAAAAGCTTTTACAGGTTATGGAGAGTCCTTGATAGACTATAATCATAATGTAAATAAAATTGGTATTGGTTTTAGTATTTCGAGATAGTTTGAAAATTTAGCAAAACTTTCATTTATTATGATACCCTATGATAGTTTAGTTATAAGGTTTTATAATGAAAAAGATACTAACATTTTTGAGTTTTCTGTTTTTAGCCGGCTGTAATAGCTCTAATGCACAGACAGCTCACACCCCCACAACAGTTTTTATACCTGTAATAAATCAGTTTCAAGCTGTATGGAATGAAGTCATTTCTGATGAAGTAGCTGTTTTACCCCAAGATGAGGTCTCTTACTCTAGACTCTTTAGTGGTTCTATAGACTTAATCTCTAAAAATGCAGCGAGAACTTTAAGTAATAGAGCCGATATTATAGAGTACTTTGATAAGTTAGCACACCCTAATGGTGTCTGTCTTAGAGGTATTTGGGAGATAGATACTCCAAATCCCTATAGTGGTCACTTTAAACACAGAAGCAGGGCTCTTATAATTGCTCGTGCATCTTCTGCGATGAGTAATACAAAGAGAGGAGAAAATCGTGCTTTTGGCATGGCAGGAAAACTTTTTGCTACTACAGACCCCCTTGAACTTCAAACAACACCGAGTGCAAACTTCTTTGTAATAGATGATTTAGGGGGTACTGATGCAGAGTACTATACTGATGTTGCATTGACTAATGAGCCAAATATCAGCTTTACTACTACTGTTTTAGGTTCACTCGCTTATGGATTAAAAGTAGCTAATGCATTTAGTAATGCTGATAAGAACTCAGGAGTGAGACAACTCTATGAACTCTCCTATCTTGGAGATGATGAAAATATCACAGTAATTACACCAAAATGGATGAAAATAGAAGCACAAAAAGGTCAAACAAAAGTTGGGGTAGAAGATTTTAGAGAGGAGTTTAAACTCAAAGAGGGTGAGAAGCTTATTTTTAATATCTCTGTTTCCAGTCGAGAAAAAGAGGGTAAAAAGGAGTGGAAAGAGATAGGAAAAATTACTTTTGATAGTTCTGTTGTCTCAACTACCTGTGATCATCGCCTCCATTTTCATCATCCTCTTTGGCGAGATGACCTAGTGTATGAGTAAGTTATAAGTTTGATATAGTAAAATACTTTATTAGAATTAGCCAAAAATTTGGTGAAAAAAAGATGAGGTGGATGCAGTTATGAGTGAAGAGATGTATGGGATAAAATACACAAAACCTGAAGTTGTACTACTTCAAGATACAGGAATAGGAGTTGCCGAAACGGCTGCTCGTACCTGTTATGACTCTTTTTCAAATAGTGAAAATAGTGTTATAAATGAGATAGAAGACACTCTTCCTGATAACTCAATGTGTGATGCATTAAACGCCATTGACGAGTCTGCTCTTTTAGATGATCTTGCTTGGACCTATTTTCACCACTCTATCTTAGAACATGCAAATCTTAGTTTTCTTATTCGTGGAACAAGTCGTGGTGTTTTACAAGAGCATGCTCGCCATCGTATTCAAGCTATAAGTGTGAGAAGTACTCGCTATACTATGAGCGGACTTATTAATGCTTTTGTAGCAGCGAAGATAGGTGATGATAGAGAGTTTTTTATTACAACAGTTTTAGCTTTTGATATGTTTGTTACAGCTGATGAAGCTTATAACCGTGTAGAGATTGCAGGCATATATGAAAAACTAGATTTTCAGTTTAATGTACTTGAAAACTTCTACACAACTGCTGTGGCGAAAAGTTCTCTTCCTTTTCTTGAAGAGTTTGTAGGTGATGCGGCAGAACTCTACAAAGCACTTCAAGCTGGAAAGAAAAAACGTAATGTTGGTGATGCTTTTAAGCATATTATCTCTGACAATGTAAAAGTAGATATGGTGGTTACTTTTAATCTCCGTAGTCTAAAAAACTACTTTACTCTTCGTGATAGTGGTGCTGCATTTTTTCAGATACGTTGGCTTGCTCAAGCGATGATGCAGGTAACACCTAAAAAATATTTAGACTTAATTATAAAGAAGAAATAATGACAAAACTTTTACTGTTACCAATGGCGTTTATGATGAGTGGGTGTTCGTACTTTACTTTTAATGGCACAATGTGTGACCAGATAGCTTCTGATCCTCATGCAACTATGCCACAAGAGTGTAGAGACTATGATGAGAAAAAAGCGGATAAAGCTTTTGATAAAGTAGTGAATGACAAAAAAATCGCAGATAAAGATATAACATTTGATAAAGAGGAAGAAGAGTAAAAAGCTCTTCTCAAAAAGAAAGTAGTATAATTCTAAAAATTAAATAAAGGAAGTAAAAATGGCAAGAAGTGAAGTATGTGAGTTATGTGGAAGTAGCGAAGATGTAAGTGTTTTAGAGTTACCTGTTAGTGATGGTAGTGAAGATCAGAGCGTTTATGTTTGTGCTAATTGTAAAACACAGATAGAGTCAGGTGAGTTAGATGAGACTCACTTTAACTGTCTGAATGATGCTATGTGGTCTGAAACACCAGCTGCAAAAATTATGTCATATATTCTTTGGAGTCAACTTGGTCGTCAAGATATGGTTGAGATGATGTACTTAGAAGAAGATGAGTTAAAGCTAGCAGAACAAGCAGTAGCAGCAGATGAAAACAAAGTAGTATTTCGTGATGCAAATGGTGTAGAGTTAAATGCTGGTGATAGTATCGTAATACTTAAGGATTTAGATGTAAAAGGTGCTGGTTTTACTGCTAAACGTGGAACTACAGTAACACGTATCTCTCTACCACACGATATGGATGACCATGTAGAAGGTCGTGTAAATGGTACGAAGATTTATCTCAAAACTGAATTTATCAAAAAAGCTTAGTTTTTTATGCAAGCAAGTGATCGTTTTCATAAAATAGATAAGGATTTTCGTAACCCTTTTGCTCGGGATAGGGATAGAATTATTCATTCGGGATCGTTTCGTAAGCTTGAGTATAAGACACAGGTTTTTTTAAACCATGAGGGTGACTTCTTTCGTACACGTTTAACACACTCTATAGAAGTTTCTCAAATCGCTCGCTCAATTACTTCGACCTTAGGACTCAACGAGTCTTTGGCCGAGGCTATCGCCTTAGCCCATGATCTAGGTCATACACCTTTTGGTCATGTTGGTGGTGATACCCTCGATGAGTCTTTAAAAGCTGATGGTTTTACAAATGGTTTTGAGCACAACTTTCAGAGTTTTCGTGTTGTGACAACTTTGGAGAAACGCTATAAAGCCTTTAATGGGTTGAATCTTACATTTGCTACGTTAGAGGGTATTTTAAAGCACTCTTATCCTTACCATAAGTCATTCTTACCAGACTCTATTCATGAACAGTTTGATTTAGATAAACACCCCTCTTTTGAGGCGATGATTGTTGATCGTGCAGATGAGATAGCCTATACAAGTCATGATATAGATGATGGTGTAAACTCAGGACTTATCACTTTTGAAGATTTAAAAGAGAGTGAACTTGTTCGTGAGATACTTGCTAAAGTAGAGGCAGAGGGTGTAGGCGAAGAGAATGATGAGATGTTTCGTTACCGTTTTAGCTCACATCTTATAAATCATCTTGTCTATTCACTGTTAGAGTATTCACAGCCGAGACTCAAAGAGTTAGATAATTTAACACCGATAGGAATGGATCCTATTCTTGAGACAAAACTTAAAAAACTTAAAAAACTTATGTTTAGTAAAATGTACCAACATAAAAGTATAGTTCGTAAGATGTATGCAGGAAAACAGGCTATTAAAGGTCTCTATAATGGACTAATGGAAGAGGAAAAAATGCTTCCAGAGTTTTACTATAAACAGTTAGATGTACGAAATAAACATCGTGTTATTGCTGACTATATCGCAAGTATGAGTGATAGATATGCCCTCAATTTTTATAATGAGATGTACGGTAAACTTTAGTTTATGAGATTACTTACACTTCTCTTTCTTCTCCACATTACTCTTTTTGGAGTAGAATTACCTTCAGAAGATACAAACACAACAAAAAATGAGAAAGAGATTATAATGCCTGTAGAGGATGATAAACTCATAGTGGTAGAGGATCAGTCAGGGCTTAGTGATGATGAAGTTAGGAGTAAGGCACATAAAGGGGAACAGAAAGAAAAAAGTATCTCTGTTTCAAAAGTTACAGACTCTATGGATGCTGATGGAAATATTGATTTAACTAATATTCAAGATAAATGGGAAGATCTCTCCCCCACACCTAAAAAATATGATTGGGTAAAAACAAAATCAGGAGAGTGGTTTAAGGGTGAGATAAAAGCACTCTATGAAGATGAATTAGAGTTCGATAGTGATGAAGTAGGAATTTATACTTTTGATTTTGATGATGTAGTTGAAATTAAGAGTTATCATATCATAAGTGTAAATATTGAAAATCTTGCAACCTTTCCAGGTGTTTTAAGGCTTAAGGGCAGTGTTTTAAAAGTGGTTCAAGGTGAGAATACTTACGAATTTAATAGAGATGATGTTATCTCTTTTGCACCGGCGGGAGAGCATGAGCGAAGTTTCTGGTCGGGTAAGGCAACTCTAAGTTTAGACTTTAGAAGAGGAAATTCAAATCAGTATGACTATAGTGCACAGATAAATGTACAGAGGCGTACATCTATGTCTCGGCTTACTTTTGATTATCTTGGTCGTACCTCAGTTAAAGATGATGTAAAGACTGCAAATGATCACCGTCTTAATCAAAAATATGATAGATACCTCACTAGACACTTTTTCTGGACACCTGTATTTAGTGAGATATATACCGATAAATATAAAAATATTGATCAGCAGTTAACACTTGGTTTAGGGGTTGGGTACACAATTATTGATACTAAAAAGAGTACATGGAGTGTCTCTGGTGGTCCTGCATTCTTATATACAAAATATGCGACTGTTGAAGAAGGTAAAGCAATAGACACCTTCTCACCTGCACTTGAAGTAAGTACAAAGTATGAAATCGAAGTAAATAATATAACAGATATAACATATAACTATAAGTTGACATATTCAGACCAAGCAGCGGGTAAATACAAGCACCATATGTTACTAACTCTAGAAAATGATTTAACTTCATGGCTTGACTTAGATATAACAGGAGTTTGGGATTATATACTCGAGCCAGAAAAATCAGCTGATAACACAACACCTGATAAAAGTGATTATCAACTTCTAGTAGGATTTAGCATAGAATTTTAGAAATTGAAATATTTTAGAGACATTATTAGGGTAAAATATTGTAATAATAAAACTCTAGGATGTACAAATGCTTAATAATCTTACAATAAAATTCAAAATGGCACTTTTAGTGTCGATTCCTGCACTTGTGATATTTTCACTACTCAGTATGAATATTTATAAAAATTATACAGATCTAAATGAGTTAGATAAGATAGAACAAGCAACTATCTTAGCAACAAAGATCAGTGCTATGGTTCACAACACCCAAAAAGAGCGTGGGGCCTCGGCTGGTTATGTTGGCTCAAAGGGTAAAAAGTTTGTAAATACTATGCCAAACATCAGAAAAGATACAGATGCTACAAGAGCTGAGATGGAAGCTTTTTATAAAA
>Ga0256836_1000232_pt1 | contig 32843 bp, 30 predicted proteins | sample 4561380metaG_FD_185974 | JGI IMG/M metagenome (GOLD analysis project Ga0256836, IMG submission 185974) | Hydrothermal vent microbial communities from Guaymas Basin, Mexico - 4561-380 | ecosystem: Environmental > Aquatic > Marine > Hydrothermal vents | place: Mexico: Guaymas Basin | collected...
CCTCTCTCTCAAACTGAAAACGTTCATCTGGTGCATCGCTGATTACCGCTGGTTCTATGAGTGCGTTTTTGATGATCTTTAAAGAGTCCGGGTTTAGGTCTTCTATGCCCTCTGGAAACTCTGCTTTGAAGAGTCTGTCATAGAGTCTTACCTCTACCTTTTTGGCATCTGCAGCACTTACCCATTGAATGGCACTTTTTACTTTGATGCCACTTGTATCGTTTCCACTTTTAGAGTCTGGATAGTACTGGGCTTTTATCTCTGTAATGTTTCCGTTTTCATCTTTGATGATCTCTTTACAAGAGATAATGTAGCCGTGTCTTAATCGTACCGGTTGTTCCGGTGTGAGGCGGTAGTAACCTTTTGGAGGGTTCTCTTCGAAGTCTTCACGGTTTATATATATCTCACGTGAGAATGGAAGTCTTCTGCTGCCCTCTTTTGGCACATCATGCGGATAGTAGGGAGCATCTATCTCTTCACGCCCTTCATAGTTCTCAATAGTTACCTTTAAAGGATCAAGTACACACAGGACCCGAGGTACTTTTGTATTTAGATCATCTCGTATGCAGAACTCAAGCTGAGAGACATCGACTACTGAGTTTGCCTTGGCAACACCAACCTGATCACAAAATGTTCTGATAGCTTCTGGAGTGTAGCCTTTTCTGCGGTAACCTGCAATGGTAGGAAGACGCGGATCATCCCATCCGTTGACATAACCACCCTCTACAAGTTCTAAGAGTTTTCTTTTACTCATAACCGTGTAGCTGATGTTAAGACGTGCAAACTCATGCTGGTATGGACGAGGAGGCTCTACAAGCGTGTCAAGAACCCAGTCGTAGATATCACGGTTGTTCTCAAACTCAAGGGTACATATAGAGTGTGTTACTCCCTCAAGATAGTCTGATAGACAGTGAGCAAAGTCATACATAGGGTAGATCTTCCACTCATCGCCTGTGCGAAAGTGATGTGCATGACGTATGCGGTACAAAAGAGGGTCACGAAGCTTCATATTTGGAGCAGCCATGTCGATCTTGGCACGAAGGACATGCTCTCCCTCTGCGAACTCTCCGTTTTTCATGCGCTCAAAAAGATCCAGGTTCTCTTCTACAGAACGTTGTGCATATTTGCTGCGTTTACCTGGTTGCGTTACCGTTCCACGGTACTGACGTATCTCCTCTTCGCTAAGAGAGTCAACATAGGCTTTGCCCATTTTGATGAGAGTTTTTGCATATTCATAGAGTGCAGGAAAATAGTCAGAGGTAAAGCGAATATCTCCATGCCATGTGTACCCTAACCACTTTACTGCATCTTTGAGTGCTTCAACATACTTTGTGTCTTCTGTTGTCGGATTTGTATCATCCATGCGTAAGTTACAGTAACCATTATAGTCCTTGGCAATGCCAAAGTTTATAAAGATAGACTTTGCATGTCCGATGTGGGGAAAACCATTTGGTTCAGGAGGAAATCTGGTAACGACTTTGTCATATTTACCGGATTTTAAATCTTCTTCTACTATTGTACGTAAAAAATTTTTACTCTCATTCATTATTTTTAAACCTTTTGCTCTTGAACTGTGTATGAAATATGTATTTTATCGAATTCGAACTTATACAAGCTTTCTATGAACCTTAATAGCACTTTAAGTAAAAGTTGGCTAAACTTCCGCACTTAAATCAGATAAGGATATGTCACTATGAAAAGAACATACCAACCACATAATACACCTAGAAAAAGAACACACGGTTTCAGAGCTAGAATGGCTACTGCAAATGGTCGTAAAGTTTTAAACCGTCGTCGTGCTAAAGGTCGTAAAAAATTGTCAGTATAGGCGGATTTGACGTAGTAAAGACTCATAAAGAGTTCAGCTATGTCTACAAAAAAGGGAAAAACCAACACTCCAGCAGTGTGGTTCTTTTTTTTATTCCTCAAGATGGAATTCGTAAAGTAGGTTTTACAGCGACTAAAAAAGTCGGTAATGCTGTAAAGCGTAATCGAGCAAAGCGAAGAATGCGCGCGATGTTTTACGAGTTCTCAAACTCTCTCAAAGATGGTACTTATATTTTTGTTGCAAAAGTAGGACTGTTTGAGACCTCTCATGAAAAACTTCACAATGATTTTAAAAAAATTCTCTCACGCACTAAAGCAATTACTGCTTAAACTGCTCTGGCTCTACCAGAAATTTTTCACACTTATTGGCTTTGGGTCGTGTCGATATTACCCATCTTGTAGTGAATATGCCCGATTAAATTTCGAAAACAATTCAATTTCAAGTGCTTTTTACCACTCTTTTACTAGAATACTACGTTGCAATCAACTTTTTGAAGGCGGTATTGATTATCCAGAGCTGGAGAAACTATGCCACAGACCTGCAAAACTTGATGTTGATTCTATAAAATATTGGTTGGTTCCAAGTAAAAAAAACCGCTATTACATCATAAAAAATTTTTCATATAAAGGGTAATTTGTGTTAGACAAAATGTCACCAAATCAAAGATTGCTAGTCGCAGTACTGCTTTCTATCATATTTTTCGTAGGGTATACAGCAATATTTCCACCGGCTGAACCAGAAGTTGCACAAGATGCTAAAACAGAGATGAACAAAGATGTGCAAACAGCACAAAAAAATGTAAACATTGAGAAAAAAGTTGAAGAGGTTGCCGGGCATATTATTGCACAGAGTGAGAAGATATCTTCAGATTTGACAAATATTGTTACTATTAAAAATGACAAATTTATTTTAAAAATAGATACACTTGGTCGTATCGCTTCAAAAGAGCTTTTGGAAGAGAAGTTTAGAAATGATGATGACCTTCATGCTCAGGTTATTCCTCAAGATGGAACAAAACCGCTCTTCATCCGTTTTGCTGATGATGCTTTAAACAAAGCAGCGATCTCTACTCCTTATACAGCATCACTGAATGAGGCAACGCTAGAAGAGGGGAAACCAGTTACAGTTACACTCACGCAAAAGCTTCCATCACTTACAGTTACAAAAGTACTGACATTTTATGCCGATGGACACTATGATGCAAAAATCAGCACATCGCAAGATGTAAGACACTTCGTTTACCTTGGTGATCGTCCACATGTCTCTAAAAAGCTTATGGCCGTTGCCGGTGCGCTTATCTATACAGGTGATGATGTTATGCATATTATCGAAGATGGTGATGCAGAGGGACGTCAGGTATTTTCTGATGTAAAACTTGCTTCTACTTTTGATCAGTACACGGCTATTATTCTTTATGGTTTCAAAAAAGAGGCAAATGTTATTGTAGAGCGTGGTCGTGATGACAACCCTGTAGTATATTTCGATGCTATGAAAGATGAGAACATTCATGGATATATAGGACCAAAAGAGTATAAAACACTTAAGTCAATTGATCCGGTACTTACAAATGCCATTGAGTATGGTTGGTTCACATTCGCTGCAAAACCACTCTTTGCACTTCTTTCATGGTTACATGATATCTTTGGAAACTGGGGTTGGGCTATCATTGCACTGACTGCAATTATCCGTATCGTACTCTACCCGTTAACATATAAGGGTATGGTATCTATGCAGAAGATGAAAGAGCTTGCGCCTAAGTTAAAAGAGCTTAAAGAGAAGTATGGAAAAGATCCACAAAAACTCAATGCAATGACGATGGAAATGTATAAAAAACATGGTGCCAATCCACTTGGTGGTTGTCTGCCGATGTTACTGCAGATTCCTATCTTCTTTGCACTCTATCGTACACTTTTAAATGCGGTTGAACTTCAGGGTGCTCCGTGGATCTTATGGATTGATGACCTTTCACGTATGGATCCGTACTATGTACTACCGATTTTAATGGGTGCTTCTATGTTCTTACAACAACGTATGACACCAAATAACTTTACAGATCCGATGCAAGAGAAAGTATTTAAGTACTTACCGATTATCTTTACTTTCTTCTTCGTGACGTTCCCGTCAGGACTTGTGTTATACTGGTTTGTAAATAACCTTTTCTCTATTGCACAGCAGTTTATTGTAAACCAGCAGTTTAAAAATGCAAAAGAAGCAAAAGCGGCGTTAGAGAAAAAAAGCGAGAAGTAATTATGATTAAGATAGAAGCTTTAACGCTTGAACAAGCTTATCAAGATGCTGCAGAGCGTCTTGATTGTTCTGTTACAGAGCTCATAGTAGAGGTTGTTCAGGCTCCAAGTAGTGGTTTTTTAGGGCTTTTTCGTAAAAAGGCCATTATTGTTGCTACGCTGAAAAAAAGTGTAGCCCAAGAAGAAGTAAGTAAAAAACCAAAACCAGAGAAAAAAACAAAAACTATAACGCCTTCTGTCAAAGAAGCAGAGCCAGAACAAGAAGAGCATACGCATCAGTTTTTAAATGATACGATGATGCCTGCATCTTTTGTAAGTGACCAGGATGAAGAGCTGCAAGAGGACCTCTCAAGTGGCTTGGACTATACAGCTGATTATGATGATGCTTTTGATGAAAATATCGATGAGGCAGAAGAGGAGCTCTCAATTGCTATCGATGAGGTTGCAAAAGAGGTAAAAAAAGAGATCAACCGTCTTTTTGCTCTGACATGCTTTGATATAGATGAGATAGATGTCTCAGCATATGCTCCAGATACACTTCTTGTAGAGTTTAGTGGAGAAGATGCAGCACTACTCATCGGAAAAGAGGGTTACAGATACAAAGCACTCTCATATATGATCTTTAACTGGATCAATGTAAAGTACAATGTACAGCTTCGTTTAGAGATTGCAGAGTTTTTAAAGAACCAAGAAGAGTCAGTAAATCGTTACTTGCAGGGTGTCTTTGAAAGTATAGACAGAGATGGTCGTGCACAGACAAAGATACTCGATGGTGTTTTGGTTCAGATCGCTCTGCGTGAGCTGCGTGAGCGTTATCCAGACAAATATGTAGCCATTCGAACAACTCGTGATGGTCTGAAATATGTTATTGTAAACGATTATAACTACTAAAATGATAGACAATGACACAATAGCCGCCATTGCAACCGCCAATGGTGTCGGCTCCATCGCCATCATTCGCCTCAGTGGTGATGATGCACTCTCCATAGTAAAAAAACTCACACACAAATCCTCTTTTACCAACCGTTATGCAACACTCTGTAATGTCTATAATGAAGCAGATGAGCTCATCGATGAGTCTATTGTTATCTACTTTAAAGGGCCGCACTCTTTTACGGCTGAAGATGTTGTTGAGATTCAGTGTCATGGCGGCTATATTGTTGCGCAGTCTATCTTAAAGGCGTCGCTTGCAGCAGGTGCAAGGCTGGCCGAACCGGGAGAGTTCTCTAAGCGAGCATTTTTTAACGGGCGTATAGACTTGAGCGAAGCAGAGGCAATTGCACAGCTTATTGAGGCAAAAAGTGAAGATGCTGCAAAAATTTTAGCTGCACAGATGAAAGGCTCACTCAAAGAGTTTATTGAAAAAGTAAGAGATGATATTATTCATATCTTGGCTTATTCGGAAGTGACTATTGATTATGCCGAGGAAGATCTGCCCCAAGATCTCGTAGCTCAGATAGAAGCCAAGCTGCGTGAGCTATACAAGCTTTTGCAAAAGACACTGCAGGCTTCAAAATCGCGTGAGGGCTTAATGCAGGGCTTTCGTGTAGCCATTGTCGGAAAGCCAAATGTAGGTAAAAGCTCACTTTTAAATGCACTGCTGAATTACAACAGAGCAATAGTGAGCGATATTGCAGGTACAACGCGTGATACCATTGAAGAGCAGGTCAAAATCGGTTCGCATCTTATTCGTATAGTAGATACGGCAGGTATTCGTGAGGCTGATGATGAGATAGAGCGCATAGGAATAGAGCGAAGCTTGGAGGCAATAGAGCAAAGCGACATAGTCGTAGCACTGTTTGATGCCTCACGTGAGGCTGATGAAGAGGACAAAGAGATAGTAAAGCTCTTAGAGTCTCACGCAGCCGATAAAGAAAAAATTATTATAAAAAACAAGATAGACCTTGAGTCAAGGTTTCATCTTGATGGTTTGGAGTTTGATCTGGAGCTCAACTCAAAAGATGATGTTTCAGCACTTATTGAGAAGCTAAAAGCAATCATGGATGCAAAAAATCTCAGTGATGAGATTATGCTCATTTCACAGCGTCAGATTCAGGCAGTAGAAGAGACGATGAAGAACATCAAAGAGGCATTTGACCCACTTGAGTCACAAGAGCTGGAAATTTTTTCTTTTCATCTCAATGAAGCAGTAAAATCCATGGCAAGCATTACACGGCCGTTTGAAAATGACGAGATGCTAGATAAGATGTTTGGTTCTTTTTGTCTGGGTAAATAGATGAAGATAGTAGCGATTGATCTGGGTTTAAAGCGTATAGGTCTTGCTTACAGTGTCCATAAGGATATCGTAACACCACTGCCGGCTGTCATTCGCAAAAACAGAAACCAGGCAGCAAGCGAGGTTAAAAATGTACTGCGTGAGTGGGAAGCTGAAGCTGTTGTTGTGGGTATTCCTCTAGGTGGGAGTTCTGAAGATGAGATGCGACGAAGAATAGAGCACTTTATGAATCTTGTTGCCTTTGAGGGTGAGGTCTTTTACCAAGATGAAGCGGGAAGTTCAAAAGAGGCAGAAGAGCTTATGAAAGGTAAGATGAGACAGATTCGCGATGGTCGTGTTGACTCTTTGGCAGCTATGATAATTTTGCAAAGATATTTGACAAAAAAACAGTAAAAAAAACAGCAAAAAATAGCTTTATCCTAAGATTTTCTTTTTAGTATAAAAAATTAAAAATATTCTCACTTTCTAAAGAGAATCAAAGTTTTTCTGCATTACAATCTTTCCTATGAAGAATACAATTATAAGTTTTACAAATGTCACTGAATTGTCTTTAGAACTTTCAAAACATCAGATATCTGACTCAGAACAAAATCTTTTACAGGTTTTTATGGCTGATGTAGATAAAAACTCTATTATCTCTTTACAAAAATTTTTACAAGAAAACTATCCAAAAAGTATTGTTATCGGTACAACTACCGATGGTATTATAGAAAAAGGTGAAATTCTTTTTGGTAATGGTAAACATGTTATTACCTTTAGCAGTTTTGAAAAAACGGAGCTAAAGAGTAGTTTTACTTTTATGGAAGATGATTTTAACGGGAGTTATAAACTTGGTGTAAAACTTGTAAGTGGACTTACAACCTCTAAGACAAAACTTCTTTTATCTTTTGCAAATGGTTTATATATTAACGGAGAAGAGTTTGTAAACGGTGTCGCGAGTGTTGCTGGGGATATAATGCTTGCTGGTGGAATGGCAGGAGACAATGGGGCATTACAAAAAACATATGTTTTTGATAAATCAAGCATCACTGATAAGGGTGCAGTTTGTGTTGCTTTAGATTCTGACTCTTTGAATGTGGCAAGCAACTATACATTTGACTGGCAGCCAATAGGTAAAAAGCTCTTAGTGACAAAAGCAGTAAAAAATAGAATCTATGAGATAGAAGATTTAAGTGCTGTAGAGATATATGCTAAATATTTGGGAGAGGATGTTGCTGATAATCTTCCTCAGATAGGAATAGAGTTTCCTTTAATAGTAGAGCGCGATGGAGTAACAACGGGTCGCGCTGTTGTTGCAAAGTATGATGATGGATCTTTGGGCTTTGCGGGCAATATTATTGAAGGAGAATATGTCCGTTTTGGTATTGGAGCTATTGATGAGATCTTAAGTAACAGTAACTATCAACTTCAAAAACTTCTCAATAAAACAAAATACAAGCCAGAAGCTGTTTTCGTTTACTCCTGTATGGCTAGACGGCGTTTTTTGCAAGAACATGCAGAAGATGAACTGAAAGCTTTGAATCATCTTGGTTCCATTAGTGGGTTTTTTACCTATGGTGAATTTTTTCATTTTAACAGCAATAATCAGCTACTTAATGAAACAATGACAGTGCTGCTCTTGAGTGAAAATGAAGAACCATTAGACTTCTCTTTTGAAAATATTGACTTGGATTCTTTAGAGCATAAAGTGCATGCAAATCATATAATTGCTCGACTCGCAAATACAGTTTCAAAAGAGTTGGAAGAACTTAATGAGAATCTTGAGCAAAGAATACAAGAGAATGCAGCATTGATTTTAAAACAGGCCTATTTTGACAAGCTTACAGGCCTTCCCAACAGACTGAGTCTGATAAAGCGACTTGAAGAATCTCTTGGTGAGACAATCTTTTTGATAAATATAGATGACTTTACAACCATAAATGATTTTTACGGGCATGAAGTAGGGGACAGAGTTTTACAAAAACTTGCAAAAATACTGACACATCTGGCATCTTCATTGGGTGGAGAAGTCTATAAACTTCCATCAGATGAGTTTGCACTTATTCTCAATATTGCGCAAAATCGCAATAAGATTGAAAATGTTATGAAGCTTATGATTGCTTATATATCAAAAGAAGAGTTTGATATTGATGGCAATCTTGCGCATGTGAGTGTCACTATGTCAGCAGCATACATCAACAAGCAGCGTACAGGTTTAGCAAATGCGGATATGACACTAAAGATGGCAAAAAAATCTGCTAAGCAATATATGATATTTGATGAAGATCTGCAACTTACAAAGCAGTATGAACAAAATATTCAAACAGCAAACTGCATTAAGTCAGCTATTAAAAATGACAGAATTGTTCCATATTTTCAACCAATTTTTTCACTAGAGAGTGGTAAAATAGAAAAGTATGAAGCTCTTGTGCGTCTTGTTAAAGAAGATGGAACAATACTCTCTCCTTACGCTTTTTTGGGTGTGAGTGAAAAAATTAAACTCTATCCTAAAATTACAGAGATAATGATAGAGAAGACTTTTGATTTTTTTGAAAAGAACGGTTTGTCTTTTAGTATTAACCTTGCTTTTTCAGATATGCTCAATGAGCGTACTCGTAACTTTTTATTTAACAAAATAGTTGAGTATGATATAGCTTCACAGCTGACAATTGAGATTCTTGAGACACAGGAGTTTGAAAACAATGAAGCGATTTCTCAGTTTATCTTAGATGTTTATTCTTATGGTGCAAAAATCGCCATTGATGACTTTGGAAGCGGCTTTGCAAACTTTAAACATATGACGACCATTCAATCAGACTATATGAAGATAGATGGTTCTTTGATTCGTGATATTGTAGAAGATGAGAATGACCGTTTGGTTGTTGAGACCATTGTCTCTTTTGCCAAAAAACTCGGTAAAAAGACAATTGCAGAGTTTGTTCATTCAAAAGAGGTTTACGATATGGTAAAAGCCATGGGAATTGACTATGCGCAAGGCTTTTATCTGGCAGAACCAGGCCCTACTGTCTACCAAGAATAAAGAGGTTGTTACTTGGGTGCGTCTCTTTAATGAAACGCTCTTTGAGCTCTCTATCGAAAGTGAGTATAAAGATATTTGCCTTTTGAAGTTTTTGTCTTTTCATCTCTTGGAGTAAAATATCATCTGCTACATCTTTTCCATGGCCACATTTTATAAAGTTAAATGAGTTGAGTGTCTTTTGATAGTCATAAAGATTCGCTTCCCACTCTGCACGCTTGAGGTAGAGAGAGTCAGGGTTGGCAGCAAGCGTAATGTTCTCATCGGATATAGTGTAAGGCTCGATGACATCATGGAAGATGGAAGCAACAGATGAGAAGTTTTCAATATCCCAAAAAAGATAGCTCTGCTTCGCTTCTGAGGGCTTTTTCTTGTTTATCAGTTGCAGTCGTTTTGTGATATTAAAGCCTGCGTGAGCAGTGTCATTGATAAGTTCTATCTTTGTTTTTAGTTTTTGAGCATCAACAGTAGAAAAATCAAGCAGTTTCCCAAGTGCTATATAGAGATTTATATTTGCAAGCTCTTCTTGGGCAGAGCCTTTTTGATACTTTTGCAGGCGTGCTAGTTTACTTTTTGAGAAGATGAGATGAATGCCCATCTTCTTATGATTGGCATAGGCCTGTTTTGTACGAAAGAAGATATCTTTGGCATCTTTTGTATCAGGAAGCAAGATACTTCCTCGATATTTGTACTCTATAGTGACCTTTTGTTTGTTTAGAGACATTTGAAAAACTCTGCAGCCTCTTGTTCATCATCACTGAGTTTCTCTTTGGCATAGAGAGGGTCTTCTTGCATCATTTTTTTGATTCTTTCTTGACAATATTTAAAAGCGACTTCTGCCGCTTGGTCGTCATTTGTAATAAAACCTAGACCACTAAACTGGTACGATGGCTCTTCTTGCTCGATACATAGCAGTGTACCATCACATTTTGCCTCTATCTCTTCGACAAGATCACGGTAAGTGATATTAAACTCTGTAGCATTCCAACCAATATCTTCAAGTTTATCACTTGAAAATTCGCTGACACCATCGCCTGTAGTATCATCATAAGAGGCACGTGGTGTGTTTACTTTGATGAGCTCTTGCCAGTTGCCAAAAGCTTTGATAAGTACTCTGTCGTCATCTTCAACGAGCTGATACTTGTCTCCAAGAATCTCTCCAAGTCTCTGTGGTTTTGCAGGCATAAGTGCATTGTGTGCTTTTGGAATGTGTCTGCCTTGATAGATAAGGATGGCATCTTTATCAAACGGTGCATAGATAACATCACCGCTTATAGTGATACCAAACTCTTTTTGAGAGTTGATGGCATTGAGCAGTTTTTGTCTGTCTGCTACGATAATCTCTTTAAAAAGGTTAAATTTTTTCATCTATATTCCCCAATATTTTTTTCATATTATACAGCGAGAGAGATTAAGTCAAGGAGTTTTCTTTTTGGTATAAGTTTACTCTAATAAAAGTTTTACAAAAGTTTTAGTATAATGCGACAAATTTTTTAGAGTTTGTATCTCTAAAGCCCAAGGAAATAGATAATGGCATTAAATGTTTACTATGATAAAGATTGTAATATTGACCTGATCAAAAGCAAAGTAGTTGCAATGATCGGTTTTGGTTCTCAAGGACACGCTCACGCAGAGAACCTAAGAGACAGCGGTGTAGAAGTTGTTGTTGGTTTAAGAGAGGGTGGTTCTTCGTGGAAGAAAGCTGCTGCAAAAGGTTTTGAAGTTTTAACTGTTGGTGAAGCTACTGCAAAAGCTGATGTTGTTATGATTCTTCTCCCAGATGAAAACCAAGCTGAGATCTATAAAGAAGAGATCGAACCAAACCTCAAAGAGGGTGCTACTATTGCATTTGGACACGGTTTTAACATTCACTATGGTCGTATCATTCCAAGAGCTGACATCAACGTTACTATGATCGCTCCAAAAGCACCAGGTCATACTGTACGTAGTGAGTTTGTACGTGGTGGTGGTATTCCTGACCTTATCGCTGTTGGTCAAGATCCAAGTGGTCAGACAAAAGAGCTTGCACTTTCATACGCTTCTGCTATTGGTGGTGGACGTACTGCAATTATCGAGACAACTTTCAAAGATGAGACTGAGACTGACCTTTTTGGTGAGCAAGCTGTTCTTTGTGGTGGTGTAACTGCACTTGTTCAAGCTGGTTTTGAAACATTGACTGAAGCTGGTTATGCTCCTGAAATGGCATACTTTGAGTGTCTTCACGAACTTAAACTCATCGTTGACTTGATGTTTGAGGGTGGAATCGCTGATATGAGATACTCTATCTCTAACACTGCTGAGTATGGTGACTATGTTTCTGGTAAACGTGTTATCAACAAAGAATCTAAAGAGGCTATGAAAGAGATCTTAAAAGAGATCCAAGATGGTAGATTTGCAAAAGACTTCATCTTAGAAGGTCAAGCAGGTTATCCTCGTATGAATGCTGAACGTACAAATGCACGTGCTTCATTAATCGAGCAAACTGGTGTTGAACTTCGTAAAATGATGCCGTGGATCTCAGCAAATAAAATCGTTAACCAAGACGAAAACTAAAAAACTAATATCTTTTTAATTTCTAGCACTCATCTTCGGATGATGTGCTCAGTCACTTACTTAATGTAAGCTCCTTCACACAAACATCCAAATCTAAGCACTATAAATTAAAAATCTAAATAGTTTTAGACTCTATTTTTAATTTATTTTCCGTTATAATCCTCTTATGAAAAAGCGAATCTTTATTACTGCTACAAATACAGATATTGGTAAGACCTACACAACAAAACTACTTTTGCGTGAGTATGCCTTACGTGGACTGAAAGTGGGTGTCATTAAACCTGTTGAGACTGGTGTTGTTAATGGTGTCTATCCTGATGGAGATGCTCTTTTAGCACTTGTTAAAGAGTTAAATCCTTTGATGCAAGATGTATCAGTGAGAGATATTGTTCCCATCTCTTACGAGCTTCCTGCTGCACCTTTTATTGCTTCTGGCGGAGAAAAATTTGATAGTGAAAAAATTTTAAAAGCTATAGAGAAGCTAGAAGATTATTGTGATGTTTTATTGATTGAGGGAGCGGGAGGCGTTTATGTTCCACTTGATATAGAGTTGATGATTGTAGATCTTATCAAGCTCACGCAAGCTGTAGCGCTGCTTGTTACGCACTGTTCATTGGGATGTATCAATGATACACTGCTCTCAAAAAAAGCGTTGCAAGATGCCAATATTGCTCACGCAGTTGTTTTTAACCCAAAAGCAGAAGATGAGAGCTTTGAAGTGGTGAGCAGACCCTACTTTGATGCAAAAAGATGGGATGTTTTAAAAACCGACAGAGATATTGACACACTTTGTGATGTCTTGTATAATTTGTAAATTAAAAAAAGAGAGACTCGATGCAACATTTAATACGAACAGATGATTTTACAAAAGGCGAGATTGAAGCACTTTTGGCAGATGCCAAACGTTTTAGCGATGGTCGTTTTGAGCGAATACTGCAAGACAAGATTATTATCACTCTCTTTTTTGAAAACTCTACACGGACAAAGAGCTCTTTTGAGATAGCAGCAAAGCGACTGGGTGCTGAGATAGTACACCTTGATGTTGCAAAGAGCTCTACAAAAAAGGGTGAGACACTGGTTGATACTGCAATGAACCTTGATGCAATGGGGCCGCATGCCATTATCGTGCGTCACCAAAATGCCGGAGTTCCAAAAATCCTCTCAAATCATACAAAAGCAGCTATTTTAAATGCAGGAGACGGTGCTCACGCACACCCATCACAAGCTCTTCTTGATCTCTACACACTCAAAGAGCATTTTGGTGATGTAGCGGGCAAAAAGATCGCTATTGTCGGTGATATTAAAAACTCCCGTGTGGCAAACTCAAACATCGAACTGCTCACGCGCTTTGGTATGGAGGTGATTTTAGTAGCCCCTCCTCACTTCTTACCAAAAACAGAACTTCGAACAACACATTACCTCAGTGAGATTATTGATGAGGTAGATGCCATTATGAGTCTGCGTACACAGACCGAGCGTCACTCATCACAGAGCTATGCAAGTCTCAAAGATTATGCAAGTGACTTTTGTATCACAGAAGAGCTGGTAGGGGAGCGAGATATTATTTTACTGCATCCCGGACCGGTTCACAGAAACATAGATATAACCGATGCTATGCTTGAAGATCCTCGCTGTAAAGTTTTAGAGCAGGTAAGTAACGGGGTAAATATCCGCATGGCAATCCTTAAGAAGTTGATCGCGTCGTAGGGTATGGGATTTGATCGTATCAATGCCCTTGCCGCTGAGGGAATTCCATTTCTGACTATATGTGATTTTTTAGCCAAAAGAGTTGAGGTCTATACTCTTGATGAACTACAAAATGCTGATATTGAGTTTTGTATTGATGAAGCCTATTTTTATAAAAAACATCCGCACTCCTTGCAAAAAACACCACTCCTCTTTGATAGATACAAACAAAAATTTGATGCAGTGATAGAAAAGATAAAAGCAGGAGAAACCTATTTACTTAATCTCACGCAGCCGACAGCCATTGAAACATCACTCTCATTGCGTGAGATATATAAACTGGCAAATGCCCACTATAAACTTCGTTATAAAGATGAATTTGTCTGCTTTTCTCCAGAAAAGTTTATACAGATAAAAGATAATACTATTCATACTTTTCCTATGAAAGGGACTATTGATGCTTCTATAGAACATGCAAAAGAGACTATTCTCGCTAATGAAAAAGAGATGGCAGAGCATGTTATGATCGTAGATCTTTTACGTAATGACCTAGCAATGGTTGCAGATGGTGTAAGCGTTGAAGAGTTTCGTTATGTGCAAAAAATAGATGCTGGAGAGAAGGAGCTTTTGCAGGTAAGCTCACACATTTATGGCACATTAGAGAAAAACTGGCAAAAAAATCTAGGCACAATCTTAAAAAAACTTTTACCGGCTGGTAGTATCAGCGGTACACCTAAAAAGTCAACACTTGAAATAATTCAAGATATTGAGGGTTATGAAAGAGGCTTTTTTAGTGGTGTTTTTGGTTTTTTTGATGGAAAGAGTTTTGACAGCGGGGTGATGATACGTTTTATAGAAAAGAGGAGTAATACTTTGTTTTATAAGAGTGGAGGAGGAATTACTCTTGATAGTAATGCTGATGCAGAGTATAATGAGATGTTAGAAAAAATTTATTTACCATAAAAAGCGTTGGAGTGTTCAATGATAAAAAACTTTTTTACGAGCAACTGGGAGTTCAGTGAAGCAGAGCGGGAACTTCGCAGTAAGTTTCAGATGATGAACATCGGAATTGTTCTCTCATCCATAGCTGTTTTGTATGGTACTGTACTCAATATTATAAAAGAGCATTACTACTTGTCAGCATTTGAGTTCAGTCTCTTTTTAAGTAATATAGTTTTATGGTATCTCCTTCGAAAAAATAAAAGTTTTTATGATATTGTCTCTATTGTTGTAACTTCACAGTTTACTTTTTTGCTTATTGTACTGATCTATGTAAGTAAGCCAGAAGATATGAAAACCACTTGGTTTTTTACCTATCCTATTATTATTCTCTACTTTAAAAATGAAAGAAATGCAGTTCCTTGGTTTCTCTTTTTAATAATGATGATTTTAATCGCTCCACTGCAGCCTTTCTTTCATACTGACTTTACTTTTTTTCAGCTCTTTTACCTCGCATTTGTTTTAAGTATTGTAAGTATTATTGTCTATTTTTATAAAATAAAAATGGATGAGGCAGCACAGTTGATACATCAACAGGAGAAGATGATAGCACTACAGTCCCGCCAGGCAGTTATGGGAGAGATGATAAGTATGATAGCCCATCAGTGGCGACAGCCTCTCTCTACGGTTACACTGCAGATATCCAATCTTGAAGTAAAAAAACTCCTTGGTGAGAGTCCACAGCCAAAAGAGTATGATGCAGCACTCCAAAAGATCAGTGATACAGTCGTATATCTCTCAGAAACCATAGATGATTTTCAGACCTATTTTCGACCAAATAAAGAAGTGACTACTATCGCTGCAGATGAGTTACTGCAAAGAGTTATTGGTTTTGTAGAGCCACGACTGCATAAGTATGCCATATCTCTTGAGTTTAAAAAATCTGAACCTGTAGTACTTGCAACATACGCAAATGAAATTGTGCAGGTTCTTTTAAATATTATGAACAATGCAATTGATGAACTTATAGCGCGAAAAGTGAAAAAGCCAAAGATAACTTTGGAGATAATTCAAAAAATTCAAAGCGTGTTTATTAGGATCAGCGACAATGCAGGAGGGATTTCGACTGAGAATATAGCAGCAATATTCGAACCCTATTTTAGTACAAAAGGGAAAAACGGAACAGGGCTAGGGCTCTATATGTCTCAGATGATCATGCAAAAGCAGTTTCATACAAAGATAGAGGTTTCTTCTTCTAAAGAAGGGGCGACATTTAGTGTTGAAGTTCCTCTAAGACTAGCTTAGTTTTAGATTTCTTGGGTTATAATAGTTTTAAATTATTTAAAGGCAGGCAATCTATGTATATAGAAGATTTGAAGTTTTCACTCTGGGCAGATTTTATTGAGCGTGAGTATCTTGACAATGAGTTTAAAGATTTAATAGAGAAAAAAATCATTAATGGTGCGACTTCAAATCCTGCAATATTTAAAAATGCAATTTTAAGCTCGGATGCATATATTTCGCAATTGGAATCACTGAGTGCTTCTTTGTCTTCAAAACAGAAATATGAAGCAGTTGCTATTTATGACATTCAAAAAGCGGCAGATATTTTAAAACCTCTCTATGATAAAGGTGATGATGGTTATGTAAGCATAGAAGTCGATCCTTTCCTTTGTGATGATGCCGAGGCAACAATTGAAGAGGGCAAGCGACTCTATAAGGCGATAGGCAGAGAGAATGTAATGATAAAAGTACCGGCAACCGATGCCGGTTATATTGCGATGGAGGCTCTTGTCGCTGAAGATATAGCTGTTAATGCTACGCTTATTTTCAAAAAAGAGCAGGCACTTTTTTGTTTGGATGCCTTTGACAAAGGAATGCAAAAAGCAGGAAGAGCGGTAGATACTGTTATTAGTATTTTTGTCTCACGCGTCGATAGAGCACTAGATAAACTTCTTGCTGAGCACAATGTACAGACGGCACTTACAGGTATCTATAACTCGGCTATGATCTATGATGCCATTATGGAGGCAAATCTGCCTTCATGCCGTGCACTTTTTGCAAGTACAGGTGTTAAAGACGACTCACTGCCACCATACTACTACGTTGAAAAACTTCTTGCATACAACAGTGTAAATACTGCACCGATTGAGACTATCTTGGCATTTGATGCAGATGGTAAAAAAGAAAGGGCACTGCCAATTGACAAAGAGATTATTATAGAGCATTTTGCAAAATTACAAGATATTGGCATTGATTTAAACAGTGTGCTTGATAAACTGATAGATGACGGACTAGAGGCCTTTAAAGAGGCTTTTGACGAGATACTGGAGGCACTGTAAAATTATGATGGATAAGTATGTTGATGTAAGCAAGCTTACTTTTGAGCAGCTTAAAAAGATACGTGTGTATCTTAAAAAGATGATAGAAGTTGGAGGAAGTGACCTCCATGTAAAGGCCAACTCTGTAATTCGTGCGCGTATCAATGGTGAGATGAAACAGTTTTCCGGTTCTATTTTGACAAAAGAGGATGCACTGACCTTTGCAAAAGAGCTTTTAAAAGGACGTTTTGGAGAGTTTGTTGAGAAAAAAGAGCTTGATTTGGTTTATCCTTTTGATGAGAACAACCGTTTTCGTGTCAATATCTTTTTTCAAATGGATGGAGTCTCTGCTGTATTTCGTGTCATTCCTGTAAAGATTCCAACTTTTGAAGAGCTGCACCTACCTGATATTGTCAAAACTTTTGCTTATAAAGAACGTGGTCTTGTGCTTGTTACTGGGGTAACAGGAAGTGGTAAATCAACAACACTTGCAGCAATTATCGATGAGATAAATCGTAATAAACGAAAGCATATCATTACAATCGAAGATCCGATTGAGTTTGTGCATAAAGACAGGGGATGTATCGTCAATCAGCGCTCAGTAGGGCAAGATACACTCTCTTTTGGTGGAGCACTGCGTGCTGCATTGCGTGAGGATCCAGATATCATCCTCGTTGGGGAGATGCGTGATAGAGAGACAATCAATCTAGCCCTGCATGCCGCTGATACTGGGCATCTGGTCTTCTCAACTCTTCATACTATAGATGCCAAAGAGACCATTAACCGTATTATCGCGCAGTTTCCGACAGAAGAGCAAAATCGTGTACGTCTCTCAGTTGCCGGGGTACTTCAAGGTGTAATCTCACAGCGTCTTATTCCTGCAAAAGATGGTGGACGTCGTGCTGCTTTGGAGATCTTGGTGCGTACTCCATTGATCGAAACACTGATTATGGAAAACAGAGACTTTGAGATTCGTGATGCTATTGAAGCCGGAAAGGATCACTACAAATCACAAAGTTTTGATCAGGCTATCCTAGATCTTTACAATGAAGGTGTCATTACAAAAGAAGAAGCACTTGAGAATGCTACAAGTGCCTCTGATCTTGAACTAAAAATCTCAGGACTTACAACAGGTAAAATCACATCTAATCCAAACATAGACACTGCAGCATCTGCAGCGGAAATTATGGACGAAAATGACTTTTTTGATTTAAAGTAAATTTTAATTAAGAAAAGGGTATAATTGCGTCCATTTTTAAAAACAAGGACTTCATATGTTAGAAGGTATAGTTAGAGAGAGTACTGGCAAAAAGAGCACTAAAGCTTTACGCCGTGATGGTTATCTAATCGCAAATATTTACGGAAAAGGTCTTGAAAACATCAATGCTGCATTCAAAGAGAATGAGTATATCCGTACTGTTCGTAATAAAGATACATTAGCATTCCCAGTAAAAGTTGGGGATAAAGAGATGGAAGTAGTAGTACAAGAGTACGAATCACATCCAGTAACTGGGAAACTTTTACATGTTGATCTTATGGTTGCACAACCAGGTGTTGTAACACACTATATGGTTCCAGTTCAAGCAGTTGGTGAAGCTAAAGGTCTTAAAAACAAAGGTCTTGTAAATATTAGTAAAAGACGTCTTCGTGTGAAAGCTAAAATCGAAGATTTACCAAAAGCAATCGTTGTTGATGTAACTGATTTAGATGTTGGTGATGCAGTTCTTATCCGTGACCTTGCAGAGACTGCAAACGTTCAGTTCACTGATGCTGACCGTGTTGCTGTTCTTAGTGTTATCAAAGCTAAGTAAGTAGGTCCTCCTATGCTTATAGTCGGTCTAGGAAACCCTGGCCCGAGCTATGAGAAAACTCGCCATAACATTGGTTTTATGGTGATTGATGAGCTTATTGCTCGTCATAATGCTACAAAATTATCCTCTTCATCTTTTGAAGGTGAACTCTACAAATTTAAAAATCATTTTTTATTAAAACCAAACACATTTATGAATCTCTCTGGAAATTCTGTTGTAAAGGTCAAAAACTTTTACAAGATCGAGAGTGATGAAGTTGTTGTAATACATGATGATTTAGACCTTCCTTTTGGAGCACTTCGCTTTAAAGAGGGAGGTGGACACGGTGGGCATAATGGTCTTAAATCCATTGATGCCAATATTACCCGTGAGTATATCCGTGTACGAATTGGTATAGGCAAGCCACAGAACAAAGGTGAAGTTGCTTCGTATGTACTGAGTAATTTTGCACAAGATGAACAGAAGTGTTTGCAAGTACTTGTGCAAAAGGCAGCAGATGCTCTAGAATATCTGCTTGAGCACTCTTTGGAAGAGACTCGCTGTAAGTTTTCACAAAAGGCTATGGAGTGTTAGCATTTAAGTATGTTGCAAAACACTATCTGCGTTACTTTTTTGTTATTATGGGAGCTTTGATCTTTTTTGTTCTTGGCTTTGACTACATAGATAATGCCGACAAGTTCTCTCAGTCTGCAAACTTGATGCTTATCTACTTTGTTTATAAAAGTTTTTATGCCATAGATCTGCTTTTACCGCTTTCACTTATATTTGCAATGATAGCAACAAAGATATATCTTATTCGTTCCAATGCTTTGGTCTCATTTTTCTCATTGGGATACTCACGTGTAGAAATCCTCAAACCTTTTGTATATATCTCTACTGCTATTATTTTACTCTTTATAGCCTTGCACTCATGGTCTAGCTTTTCCCGTGCGCAGGAGTTTTCACGCAATATTTTAAAGCACTCTCAGTATCTTAATCCTACACGGGATCTCTTTTTTGCCTATAAAGGAAAATATGTTTACTTCTCAAAACTCTTACCTCTGCAGGAGAGAGCCGAGGGTGTGCGTGTCTTTAGCATAAAAAACGGTTCGCTCAAAGAGGTCGTGACTGCAAAATCAGCAGAGTATAGAAATGGATTTTGGCATATAAAATCAGGTGACTTGATTATAAAACCTGATGATCTGTCACTCAAATCACCGGGAATAGAGGTGCGTGAGGCAAAAGATTTAGATATATTGGAGGGATTCCGTCCTAAAATCTTAGACCAGGTATATGAAGGTAAAGTGAACTTTACTATCGGCGATGCTGTTGATGCTTTGATGCTGTTGCAGAGTCAAAATATTGATGTGAGCAATATCAGAGGTGCTTTGTATAAAATTTTTATATATCCGCTCTTTGTTCCGTTTCTCATCGTTATTATCTACTTTTTTGTCCCTATCAGTGTGCGTTTTTTAAATGTATCTCTTTTTAGTTTTATGGCTATTTTGACTACTTTGCTTGTGTGGGGAATAATTCTAATGTTGATCGAACTCTCAAATAATAAAACCATTCCAAGTGAAATAGGTATTATCGGGCCTGTTGTTATTTTGGCACTTATCGCTCTAAGACAGTGGCGAAAATACCGTTTGGCAACGGAGTAATAAACGCTACTTTTCTTTCTCTTAGATGGCTATAAGCACATTTTAGATAAAATCACTTAAAAAAGAATTTGGAATTTTTATGATTGATTTTAAAGCACTTGCACAAAAATACGGTACTCCCCTTTACGTTTATGACTTTGACTATATGACTGCTCAGTATGAAGAGCTAAAGTCTGCTTTTCGTGGTAGAAAGTCTATTATTGCCTATGCGGTAAAAGCAAACTCAAACCTCAGTGTTGTCAAACACTTTGCAAAGATGGGCAGTGGCGCAGACTGCGTGAGCATCGGTGAAGTTCGTCGTGCTTTTTTGGCAGGTATTCCTGCATACAAAATCATCTTTAGCGGTGTTGGAAAGAGCGATGATGAGATTCGTGAAGCGATTGAGAGAGATATTTTATACATCAATGTTGAGAGCGAAGCGGAGCTTGGTCGCGTTGAGCTTATCGCTAAAGAGTTAGGTAAAGCAGCACGCATCAGCATCAGAGTTAATCCTAACATTGACCCAAAAACACATCCATACATCTCAACAGGTCTGCATGACAACAAGTTTGGTGTAGATCTTGGCACTGCAAAGAGAATGTACATTAAAGCCAATAACTCTGAAAATCTTGACCCTGTTGGTATTCATTTTCACATCGGCTCACAACTGACAGAGCTTGAGCCTATCCGTGAAGCAGCAGTAATTGTAGCAGACTTGGTTCGCTCACTTGAAGCGCTTGACATTGAGCTGAAGTTCTTTGATGTTGGTGGCGGACTGGGCATCAAGTACAAAGATGAAGAGACGATCAAGCCGTACGACTATGCACAGGCGATTCTCTCGACACTCACAGGTCTTGATATGACGATACTTTGTGAACCGGGACGCTTTTTAACTGCAAATGCAGGTTATTTTGTAACAAAAGTACTTTATGAGAAGCAAAATGGAGAGAAAAGATTTGTTGTTGTAGATGGTGCGATGAATGATCTTCTTCGCCCATCGCTCTATAACGCATACCATGAGATAGAAGCACTGACACAAACTCAAGAAGAGACGCGTCCTGTGGATATTGTCGGCCCTGTATGTGAGAGCGGTGACTTCTTTGCAAAAGATTATCCACTGCCACCACTAAATCATAATGACCTGCTTGTTATTAAGAGTGCCGGAGCTTATGGTTTTGGTATGGGAAGTAACTACAACACACGTGGCCGCGCTGCAGAAGTGGCAATTGAAAACGGTAAGGATAGACTTATCCGTAAGCGTGAGAGCTTTGATGATCTTATTGCGCTTGAGCAAGAGTTTTTAGAGGATTAGTATGTATTTTATAGATGTGCAGGGAACGCTTATCAGTGATGAAGACAAATCTCCGATTCGTGGCTCACGCGAATTTTTAGCACATCTCAATGCAAAAAAAATCCCCTATATGGTTGTGACAAACAACACAAAAAAGCCCTCAGATGAGTTTTATAATTACCTGCAAAGCATTGGTTTGAAGTTTGAATTTTCACACTATCTTGACCCGTTGATGCTCTTAGAGTCTCGCGTGAGCAAAGAGGGGGTTGCAGCATATGGTGCAGAAGCTTTTTTAGAGACTTTGCAAAATATGGGCTACAAACTTGACTATAAGAAGCCAAAAACAGTACTTATCGCCATAAAAGAGGATTTTAGTGCTGATGAGTATGCACAGATGATAGAGTTTTTGCTCGCCGGTGCAAAGCTTGTCGGTATGCATGAAACATCCATCTATGCCAAAAATGGCAAGCGTTACCCGGGTGTTGGAGCGATTTTAAAGATGCTCTCTTTTGCTACAAGTGTCTCATATGAGGTGGTCGGAAAGCCAAGTGATGCATTCTATAAAGAAGCACTCATGCGAATAAAGCAGCAAGAGAGCAGTGCATCATTTGATAAGATCACAATGATAAGTGATGATGTCAAAGGGGATCTTGGCGGTGCAAAAGAGCTTGGTATGAAGACTATCTTTGTAACAAGTGGGAAGTACCGTAGTGCGGATGAGATCATTCCATCGATAGAAGAAGCACTGCGACCGGATGCGATAAAAGAAGATATGCAGGCTATTTTAGAAGAGTTAGCCTAAGTTGGAGAGAGATATGCAAAAACTAGAAACCTTGGATGATTGTCGAGAAGCGATAGATGCTATAGATACAGAGCTTTTAAAACTGCTAAATAAGCGTATGGAAGTAGTACATCGCGTCGGAGAGATAAAAAAAGAGAGTGGTGGGGCAATCTATCGTCCTGAGCGTGAAAAAGCGATTATTGAGCGTCTTGAGAAGCTCTCTAAAGAGCAGGGTGGACTGCTGAATAAGAGTGCAATTGAGGCGATTTTCTTAGAGATATTTGCAGTTGCACGAAACCTGGAACTTCCAGAAAAGATAGCATATCTTGGACCTGAAGGTACATTTACTCATCAAGCTGCAGAGAGCCGTTTTGGTGCGATGAGCGAGTATCTCTCGCTTAACTCCATTGAAGCGGTATTTAAAGAGCTTGAAGCCAAGCGTGCGAAGTTTGGAGTAGTACCAATCGAGAACTCGCGAGACGGTGTTGTGGGTGAGACGCTTGATCTGCTTGCAAAGAGTTCCGTCAAGATAGTAGCAGAGCTCTATATGCCGATACATATCTCTTTTGCAACAAAGGCAAAATCACTTAAACAGATTAAACGCATCTACTCAAAAGATAAAGGTTTTGGTGAGTGTAGAGAGTTCTTGACTGAGTATGGACTGATGAATGTTGAACAGATTCCGGTTGAATCAACAGCAAAAGCTGCCATCTTGGCAAGTGAAGATGAAGAATCAGCGGCTATCTGTTCACACATTGCAGCAAAACTTTACGGTGTGCCTGTCATGTTTGAAAACATTGAAGATACACATGACAATACAACGCGTTTTGTAATTTTGAGTGACTTTAAAAATGCCATCAGTGGTGAAGATAAAACAAGTATCTTGGCAAAACTCAAAGATGCACATGAGGCAGGTTCACTGGTTCACTTCTTGCAGGATTTTGATGAGCAAAAGATTAACCTTTCAAAAATAGAGTCGCGTCCATCAAAAGAAAAGAGTGGTTTTGGATACTGGTTCTATATCGATTTTTACGGACATATCGATGAAGATCGAGTCCAAAAAGTAGTACAAAAACATAAAAATGAAGTAACATGGCTTGGAAGTTATGTAAAGGGTGAAAATTGAAATTTAATGAAAAACTGAAAAATATTGCAACATATGAGGCTGGAAAGCCTATTGAGTTAGTTGTTCGTGAGTTTGGCATAGAGCCAAAAGATATTGTAAAACTTGCATCAAATGAAAACCCTTATGGATGTTCTATCAAGGTGCAACACGCTGTAGATGAGATACTCTCACATATGGCAATCTACCCGGATGACTCTATGACAAAGCTAAAAGAGGGTCTCTCACGCAGATTTGACGTAGCAGAAGATGAGCTGATCATCGGAAGTGGAAGTGATCAGGTGATAGAGTTTGTGATGCATGCAAAGGCTGAGGGTGGAAAAATATTGACAAACTCAGTGACATTTGCAATGTATGAGATCTATGCAAAACATGTAGGTGCCCAAGTGATTAAAACAAAGTCACTTAAGCATGACCTAGATGAGTTTTATGAGCTTTACAAGAGTGAAAATCCTGATGTTATCTTTTTGTGTACCCCAAACAATCCAACAGGTGATGCCATTGATGCTGCTGTTATGATGGAGTTTATTGCAAAGATTGATTCTGATACTTTGGTGGTAGTTGACGGTGCCTATATGGAGTATGCAGCTTTTAAAAACGAGGCTAAAAAAGTAACACCAAAAGAGCTCATTAAGAAGTTTGGGAATGTTATCTATCTAGGTACATTTTCCAAAGCATACGGGCTTGGAGGAATGCGTGTCGGATATGGTATTTCACGTGCTGCAATCATTAAAGAACTTTATAAGTTAAGACCTCCGTTTAACATCACTACTCTCTCACTCGAAGCGGCTTCTGTGGCACTTGAAGATGAGGCTTTTGTGCAAGAAAGTATCGCTTTGAATTTTGAAGAGATGAAACGCTACGAAGAGTTTGCAAAAGAGCAAAAAATAGATATAATAGAGAGTTACACAAACTTTGTTACTTTATGCTTTGATGAAACAAGGGATTCTACTGAAATTTCAGACAAACTTTTGCGTCGCGGAATGATTGTAAGAAACTTGAGAGGCTATGGAATGAACGCTATTCGTGTAACTGTTGGAACGAAAGATCAGAACTCTCGTTTCTTTGAACTTATCTCAGAACTACTATAAAATATTAAGAGAGATTGATGGACTTTAAGGCACTCTTTTCACAACTTGCTGTTCTTTATGCAAAATTGACAAAACAACAAAAGATGATTATTGCAGCTGCAGTAATCGGCATAGTCGCTTTTATTATCTTTTTGGTTGTTTATACGGCAAAAAGAAGTGAATCAAACAACTACAAAGTCCTTTTTGATGCACTCAGTGATGCAGATGCTGCCAAAGTTATCGCACAGCTTGAAAAAGATAACATCCCTTATAAAATCGAAGAGAACAATGTTATCAAAGTACCACGTGATGTTGTCTATAAAGAGCGTATAGCAATTGCGGCACAGGGGATTCCTAAAGATAGTAACGGAGTGGGTTTTGAGCTTTTTGACAAGCAGGAGTTTGGAGCAACCAGTTTTGATCAGCGAATAAAACATCTAAGAGCATTAGAGGGTGAGCTGGCTCGTACAATAACAGCGCTCTCTCCTGTTGCAAAAGCAACTGTGAGTCTTGCTCTGCCAAAAGAGACGCTCTTTGTCTCAAAACAGGCAGATCCTACTGCCTCGGTTATGATAGAACTTGTTGAGGGTAGAACACTCTCATCTAAGCAGATTCGAGGGATTAAAAATCTTGTCGCAGCGGCAGTACCACGTCTCAAACCTGAAAATGTTATGCTTGTCAGCAGTGATGGTGTAACACTGGGTGACAATGATGAGATGACACAAATGAGCGAACTCTCAGTTGTGCAACAGCGTTTCAAACTCAAGGAAGAAAAAAAGCTGCAAAAGAAGATAGTTGATGTTATCGCTCCTTTTGTTGGTGGACGTGATAAGGTTGTAGCACAGGTTACAGTTGATTATGACTTTTCACAAAAAAGCTCTACATCAGAGAGTTATGACCCAGAAAATGTTGTACGAAGCGAGCAGGTAAGTGAAGAAAAACGAGAAGGTCTGCAGCCTGAACAAGTAGGCGGTGTACCAGGGACAGTAAGTAATATTGGTCCGGTAGAAGGACTCAAGTCTCAAAAAACAGTTGAGAAGTACACAAAAAGCACCGGGACCACCAACTATGAAGTTGGAAAGACAGTAAGCACGACAAAGAGCCAGTTTGCACGTATTGAGCGTATTACAGCAGCAGTTGTAGTAGATGGGAAATATAAGCATAAAACCGATGCAGATGGAAATCCGACTGATGAGATGGAGTATATTCCCCTTGATGAGGCAGATATTAATGCTTTAACATCGTTGGCCAGCCGTTCTATAGGTTTGGATACTAAGCGTGGTGATCAGATAAGTGTGCAAAACCTGCAGTTTGAGCGTACAGGAGTACAGGAAGCTGATGGTGTCAGTAAAGCACTTTCTTTTACAGAAACCTATATTATGCCATTCTCTGGTTTATTTAAGTATCTTTTTGTTCTGATTTTACTATTGGTTCTATACAAAAAAGTTATTGCACCGTTTGCAGAAAAAATGCTTGAAGTCTCTAAAGAAGATGAAGAACTGGAAGCTCCTTCAATTGATTTTGAAGACGATGAGGGTGAAGATCTTGTAGAAAAAGTACAACAGATGCGTAAAAAAGTCGAAGAACAACTTGGCATGACTGGAACTCTTGATGAAGATGAGCTCAAGCATGAAGTTATTTTAGAAAAAGTCAAAACTATGGCAGAAGATACTCCTGAAGAAGTAGCTGCTCTGCTTCAAGCACTACTGACAGAAGAGGCTGAAATTCCTAATACAAAAGAGAAGGGATAAAAAATGGCAAATCTAACACAACAGCAACAAGCAGCTTTTGATGAGATGAGTATGGCTGAAAAGATTGCTATACTTCTATTGCAGCTCGGTGAAGATGCAACAGCTGAGATCTTTTCTCATATGGATGTTGAAGCCATTACTGAGATATCTAAATATATTGCAAGTAACAGAACAATAGACAAAGTAATAGCTACTGCAGTTTTAGAAGAATTTCATGCCATTTTTCAATCAGGACAGTATCTCACATCTGGCGGTATGGAGTATGCGCGTGAGCTGCTTTATCGGACACTTGGGCCAGAAGAGGCGAAAAAAGTGCTTGACAAGCTTTCAAAATCTATGCAAAATACACAAAACTTTGCATATCTTTCAAAAATCAAGCCACAGCAGCTCTCGGACTTTATTGTTAATGAACATCCGCAGACAATTGCGCTTATTTTGGCACATATGGACCCAACAGAAGCAGCAGATACACTGCAGTATTTTCCAGATGATCTCAGAAGTGAAGTAGCGATGCGTATGGCAAAACTAGGAGATATTTCTCCTTCTGTTATCAAGCGTGTATCTGCTGTGCTGGAATCTAAACTTGAATCACTCGCAACGTACAAAGTTGAAGTGGGTGGTGCACGTGCAGTTGCAGATATCTTTAACCGTCTTGGTGTGAAAAATGCAAAAGAGACACTTGCTACCATTGAACAGATGGATGAAGAACTCGCTGCTCAGATTAAAGAGATGATGTTTACATTTGAAGATATTGTCACACTTGATAAAGCAGCAATAGCTGAGATACTCAAAGCTGTTGATAAAGGCGACTTGATGCTTGCCCTCAAATCCGCTCCAGAAGAGCTTAAAGAGAAGTTCTTCTCTGCTATGAGTGAAAGAGCACGTGAAGCATTTGAAGAAGAGATGCAGTTCCTTGGTGCTGTGAAAATGAAAGATGTTGAAGCAGCGCAAAGAAAAATTGTTGAAGTGGTTAACCAACTGGCTGAGGCTGGAACTATCCAGTTGGGTTCAACTGATGAGATGATAGAGTAGATAGCATGGCAACAGTTATTACCAATGAATATTTAGAAAAACATCATGTAGATAAATACAACTTTAAAGTACTCTCTGTTAAAAATAAAGAGAGTAGTTCATCAGAGCATCAGAGTACATCTTTTACGCAGGAAAATAATCCGCAAAGACGTAAAAGTGATGTGGATGCCAGTGCACTGAGCACTTCTTCAAAAGATGCACTCATCGAGTCTTTAATGAAAAAAACAGATGAGATGAGTTCAAATTTTATCAAACTTCAAATGAAGCTCGAACAAAAAGAAGAAGAGTTTGAACAAGAACTTAAAAAAGCCAAAGAAGAGGCTTTTGCCGAAGGATTAAAAGCCGGCCATGCACAGGCTATGGAAGAGATAGATAAAAATCTCAATCAAAAGCTTGAGTTGTGTGTCAGTTCGATAGAGAAACTCCAAGAGAGTGCTGCAGAATTTGAAAAAGGGCTGGAAGATGTGAAGGGTGAGCTGGTTTCAGCGGCACTTGATGTTGCCCAAGAAGTTATCAAAGTAGAAGTGAGCGAGCGTTCTGCCGAGATAGCAAAAGTGCTTTCTGAGGAGCTTATAAAAGATTTACAGGGAGCTTCTAAAGTGACTATAAAAGTCAATCCTAAGGACCATACTTATATAAATGAGCATTTAGGACAACTAAATAATGTAACGGTCTTAGCAGACAGAGCTGTAAGTGAAGGTGGCGTCATTGTTATGAGTGATGTCGGAAACATTGATGCTGAAATACAAAAACGATTTGAAAGTGTAAAGAAAGTAGCTTTAAGTGAATAAAATTGATGTTAAAAATATGAGCATCTCAGAGTTAGAAGCTCTGTGTGCTGATATACGAGAGAGAATTTTAAGTGTTGTTAGTAAAAATGGTGGGCATTTAAGCTCTACACTGGGTGCAACAGAGTTGATCGTTGCGATGCATAAGGTATTTGACTCTAAAAAAGATCCTTTTATTTTCGATGTGAGTCATCAAGCCTATGCACATAAGCTTTTAACCGGGCGTTGGGATGAGTTTGACACATTACGACAGTTTGGTGGAATATGTGGCTATACAAAACCAAGTGAAAGTGAAGATGACTATTTTGTAGCAGGGCACAGTTCTACTTCTATCTCTTTGGGTGTTGGTGCTGCTAAAGCAATAGCGCTCAAAGGTGAGCAAGATGAGCGCATACCGGTTGTGATGATTGGTGATGGTTCAATGACGGCTGGAATGGTCTATGAAGCGCTTAATGAGCTAGGAGATAGAAAGTACCCTATGGTTATTATCTTAAATGATAATGAGATGAGTATTGCAAAACCTATCGGGGCTGTTAGTCGTATGCTCTCATCTGCTATGGCTTCACCATTTTATCAACGTTTTAAAAAGACAACTGAGAATTTTGTAGATAATTTTGGTGAGAGTGCCCGTTATATTGCCAAAAGAATGGAAGAGTCTCTTAAACTTGTTACTCCTGGAATTTTGTTTGAAGAGATGGGAATAGACTATATAGGTCCTGTCGATGGACATAATCTAGAGCAACTCATAGATATCTTTGAGACAGCAAAAAAGCTGCAAAAACCAGTTATCATCCATACACAGACCATTAAAGGTAAAGGTTATGAGATAGCTGAGGGTAAAGAGGAAAAGTGGCACGGTGTTGGACCATTTGATCTTAGTAGTGGAAGTGCTGCGAAAAAAAGCTCAGCTAAGAGTGCTACACAGATTTACTCTGAGATTCTTTTGGAATTAGCTAAGAAAGATGAAAAAGTTGTTGGCGCAACAGCTGCAATGCCTAGTGGAACAGGACTTAGCCCCCTTTTAGAGAAGTATCCAGATCGTTTTTGGGATGTAGCAATTGCCGAGCAGCATGCAGTAACTTCCATGGCAGCATTGGCACGTGAGGGATTTAAACCTTTTTGTACGATCTACTCGACATTTATGCAACGTGCCTATGATCAGGTGATTCATGACACTTGTCTGATGGACCTTCCTGTCGTTTTTGCACTTGATCGTGCGGGTATTGTCGGTGAAGACGGAGAGACACATCAGGGTGTCTTTGATGTCTCATATCTGCGTGCGATTCCAAATATGACACTCTTTGCACCTCGTGATGAGAAGAGTTTTCATCAGGCAATGGGTTTTGCTCATACATATGAGCATCCATGTTCATTACGCTATCCAAGGGGTGCTTTTATTGATACTTCTGATTTGCCAGAGTCACAAGCGTTTGAACTTGGAAAATCTCAGCTTTTAGAGAGTTGTGATGGAGAGATTTTGCTTATTGGTTATGGTAATGGAGTAGGGCGCGCGGCTCAAACGGCAAAACTCTTAGATGAAAAAGTATCGCTTTTGGATCTGCGTTTTGTAAAACCACTTGATGGTGATATGCTTCGTCGTATGGCAAAAGAGCATAAAAAATGGTTCGTTTTTTCTGATACTTCTAAAATGGGTGGTGTGGCTTCTGCTATCTTGGAGTTTTTATCAGAGGAAAATATCAAGGATGTAGAAGTAGTTAGTTTTGAATATGATGACTACTTCATTACTCATGGCAATACAAAACTCGTAGAAGAGTCACTGGGACTGCTTCCAGAGCAACTTGCACAAAAGATAAAGGGGCTATTTTAGCGTAGCATTAGCACTCCTGCAAATCTACCGCACTTTTTATCTTCGCGGTAGGAAAAGAAGTCACTGTGACATTTAGTGCAGTGAGCAGATATCTCAAAGTTTCTCTCTTTTACTCCAGCCTCACGCAGCTGTTTTTGAAGAATGGCTCTAATATTGAGATGATATTTTTCTTCTGTTTGAGTAAGAGCATACTCCATTTTACGTTTTTTTGCCTCTTGGTAGATCTCTTCTCCTACCTCATAGCACTCTGCACAGATTGCAGGACCAACACTAACAACAATATCGTGCACCTCTGAATGGAACTCTTGTGTAAATGTATCGATAACATTTTGAATGATATGTGCAAATGCTCCAGCACGTCCTGCATGAGCCACAGCGATGACCTCTTTTTTTGGGTCATAAAAGAGAATCGGTGAGCAGTCAGCGACCATCACCATAAGGGGTATATTTTTTTTATCTGTAATGATGGCATCGCAGGTGGGTAGGTTTTTGAAGTTGTCTTCATCACTCACTACTTTGACGATATCTGAGTGAATCTGTTTCATATGAACGAGTGTTTCTATGTTATAGCCCAGTTTTTGTGCGAGTTTTTTGTGGTTTTTAATGACATTTGTTTCATCATCATCGACATGGAAAGCGAGGTTACCGTCGTTTATAGTTGTAAAGGTGTGTGTGAGTTTTGAAAATTTATTTAATAATTGACTATGAAAAGTTTGCATATAATGATTATAGCAAAAGAGAGAGGTATGTATGAAAGATATTACGAGAGATTTATATTTTGTAAGAGAATATACACTCGATACAATTCAAAATACAGAGATTAAAAAGAGTACAATAGATGGTTTTGGTTTATTCGCGACTCAAATAATTCAAACAAATACTATACTGTGTATTTTAGATGGACAAGTGATGAGTGCTAAAACATATGAAAATTTAGTTGAAAAACTTTCCAATAAAGTTGGTGCTTTTAAAAACTATTTCTTTATGGAGTGTAATAAATTAAATATTGATACGTACCTTGTGCGTCCCTACCGTACAAAATATAGTTATATCAATCACTCTTTCACTCCAAATACCGTCATTAGGGAGTTTCCTTTACGGCTGGTTTCATTGAAAAATATAAAAAAAGGTGAAGAACTTACTTTGGATTATACACAAGAGGAATTAAGTAATGAGTATCTCTCTTTGAAAAGTAAAGGTTTTTTAAAACGAAATGATTGATATCACTTTTTATTGTATACAGCCTATAGAAATAGATGAACATATCTATCAAGAGTTGCTGATTACAGATTATAATCTGGAAAAAATAAAAGAGTACACTCACACTGATTTTAACTCTTTATGGTTGCAGGAATTTAGTTCAAAAAACAGAGTATATGCAAACTTTTTTTCTTTAAAAGAGAAAGAAAAGCTATCGAGTGAACTCTTGAGAAAAGATTTGCATCCTTTTGGCGGCAACATACAGATAGAACTTTCAAAGTTTTTTATAGCTCAAGAAAGTAGGTATGAGTTGTTATTTGACTTGAAAATGCTTTTTTTCTTTCTCTCCTTTGAGATACACTTTAAGATACCAAAAGAAAAAGTAGACTTGATATTGAAATGTCAAGAAGAAAACTTATATACATATATTAGAAGCTTATTGGTTAAAGAGAATGATGAAGACAAGTTGGCAGTATGGGTAGATAATGTTCGAAGAAAATCTACAGAGTTAATAGTTGCATTTTCTAATAATGTATTAAACTATAAACTTGAGAATAACTATATAAGGATTAAAAACAACACTGGTAATATTACAGCTATTATTTATGATAAAGAGTTTGAGAGTCGTAAAGAACAATGGAAATGCTGTAATGAAAGCGCAGAACGCTTAGAGGTTCACAGTGAACCTGTTTATGAAAATGAATATGTAAGCTATATGTTTTATGGACGTTTTCATACTATACTGCTAGCAAGAGAGAAAGAGAAGCAGCGATATGTTCCAGTACAGTTTCATATGCAGTATATGTGGTTTATTATAGACTTTTTCAACGCAATGCTTGATAGTTTAAATATTCAAGTGATAGAGAGAAAAAATAAAAAACTAGAAAAGGTATCAGATATTATATATGAAGTCATTAATAAAGTACAGTTGCTAAATATACATAATGAAAGATTTTCAAGTGCTATTGAAATTGATAATACTCTTATTTACAAAAAGATAGAATCTAAGTGGAATATTTTAATAAACCTCCAGACATTAAAAGACTATATTCTTATTTTTAAAGATTATTTAGAACGTCTTTTTTCAAATAAAATGGCAATCGTTCAACGAAAACAAAATAAAATTTTATTTGCTATCTCTTTTTTACAGATAGCTGCTTTGATTAGTGTTTGGAATGACTATCTTTCATTGCTTGATGAAAGCTCTATAAAAAATGTGGATGAAATTTTGTTCTTATTTTTTGGTGAGCAGGAAAATCTTGTAAAGTTTAATGAATTCATTCCTTTGGTACTGCTTCTATTTACGATAGTCGCTTTAATATATTTGGTAATAAAGAAAAAGTAACCGTATGTACACTTTTAATAAAGCTGCCTCGCGTGAGCAGACAAACGCAGAAAAATATACTTTAAGAAAAGAGCTCTTTGGTACGGAAGATCTGCTACCTGCGTGGGTTGCCGACATGGACATAGAGACACCTTCCTTTGTACTTGAAGCTGTAAGAAAACGCTTAGAGCATCCCATTATAGGTTATGAGGAGGTGTCTGCATCTGCATTTGAAGCGCAAATTGCGTGGATGCAGAGGCAGCATGGAGTAGCGTTTGCACTTGATGATATCTTCTATTCACACTCTGTAGTTGCCTCAATGGCTGTGGCTATTGAAGCCTTTACTCAAGAGGGTGAGGGGGTGATAGTGCAAACTCCGGTATATTCACCTTTTTTTTAT
>Ga0256836_1000233_pt1 | contig 32843 bp, 26 predicted proteins | sample 4561380metaG_FD_185974 | JGI IMG/M metagenome (GOLD analysis project Ga0256836, IMG submission 185974) | Hydrothermal vent microbial communities from Guaymas Basin, Mexico - 4561-380 | ecosystem: Environmental > Aquatic > Marine > Hydrothermal vents | place: Mexico: Guaymas Basin | collected...
TAATAAAATATAATCAATTACTCCGAGAATTAAATTATAAAAATCTAATCCTTCAAATAATTTTTGAACTAAAGAAATAAAAGTAATCAAAAACAGAGCTATAAAAAGAATTAGTATTCTTTTTAAAAGTCTGTAATTATTTTTTTCTTTACGACGAAGCACTTCGCCTATAAAAATAATATAATAATTAATATCAAATTGAATAGTATAATAAATCTTTTTAATTAATTTTACAGGATTAATTTTATTTAATGTATTTTTTAGATTATCTTTTAAAGACATTCATTCTCCTTAAATTTTTCTACAGATTAATTTCTTGATATAAAGTAAAATCGCATATAATACAAAAAGTTGTAATCTATACCAACTTTGTCTTCCAAGTTTTTCTTTATCATTTCCAAATACTTGTTCAGTTATTTGATTTTTGTATTCTTTAATTTTGGTAAAGAATTCATTTTTCTTTGCATTTCCTATATTAGTCAAAATGGCAGCAACGTTTATTGAACAGAATTCTTCTTCTGATTTTGGTTCAAGCCCATTTAGTAAAAATTCTGCAATCATTTTTATATCTTCTTGATTATCTTTAACCCATTGATTTAATTGTTCTATTTTTGATTCATGAATATTAAATTTAGCTTTTAAAGCTCTAATAATCAATGGATCCATTAAACCATTTTTATCAAAAGCTATATTTTTATCTAATTTATCTAATAATTGATGAATTAAGTTTTTAAGAGTCTCTCTTGCTTCAATCATTTCTTTATTATTATCATAAGCTTTTTGATAAGCATCTTCTACAGTTTCTTTTAAACCTTTTCTGTATGCTTCATAATAATGATCATTAAATGTTCCTACAATATAACTATGAAGACTTGGCTGAATATTAGTAAGAATTTTAATCATTCCATTTTTTGGATCTGCTACATCTTGTCTAACATAATTTTGTAAAAGAGCATCTTTAGATGGAATGAAATGATTAATTAAAAATAAAAATGGAGTTTTATATTTTTTATAAACGCTATTATTTTGTAAAATATAATTTTGAACATATCTTGCTACATCTGGATCACATCCATAAGGCCATTGTCTTTTTTTAATAGCATTCCAATACCGAGCACTAATTAACATTAAAGAAAAAATTCTAAGATCTTTATCATTTAAATAAAGACCAAGTGCATATAATAGTACCAATACCAAATAAAATGGTTCTCTATAATTTCTATGTCCTTGAAAGAATCCAATTTTTTCCATTTCTTTCCTAAGTTCATCCTCTGTCATTCCAAAGATTTTTAAAATTCTTTTAGCAAAATCTGGAGGATAAACAAAATTATCACAAAAGGTTTGATGATCTTGTGCATGTTTTACTAATACACGAATAGCTCTTTTTAATTCTTGCATAATAGCTGCTAAAAATTCAGGATCTTGTTTTGCTCTTAAAAAAATAGCTTTTAATTTTGGTGGAAGATTATCGATATTTGCTCCTTCTGTTAATACTATTTTTGGAGGTTTTGGAGCAACTCCTCTTGGATTAATAGTCTTTAAAAATTCTGCCCTTTGAGTAGGCGTCATATTTTTAAATGAAATTATTTCTCTGATAATTTCATTTTCAATATTTTTTACTTTTGGAGATTGAGATGCATTTTTTTCTTGCATTTTAATCCTTTTTAATTTTTTTTTGTATTTTTTTGTTTTAAAACTTCATTATAAAAACTGTAAAATAAATTTCAAGAAAAAGCAAAAAAAGAAAGTTCAAAAAAAGCTTCGAAATAAAAAGATAGGAGCAGTCTCACCCACTCTACTCCTATCAATATAATAATTTCTATGTTTTAAAAAATACTTTTAAAACAAAGAAAAAGATATAATAAAGGAGCATGAATGGCTAATCAAATAACTATAGATGATTTACATAAAAATAGACATGATCAATTATCAAAAGTATTATCTACAGATTCAAGTGGAACTACTATAAAAAGTGAAAACTTTCTTAAAAATTTAACAACTGATATTGAAAATTTAACTTTTAATCTCGGTCAAAAATATAGTCCATTTATTAACGGATATTATATTATATATATGCAAAGTGGTTCTTGGATTAACGAAATAAATAATGAAAAGGTTAAAGAATATTTAAGCGAAGCAGATTTTTCTGAATTATCTGTAACTGATCTTAATAAAGATGGAAATACTTTAAATTCTTTTTCAAAAAAAGTTTTCCCTATGCTTGCAACAGATATTGAACTTCCGGAAGTTACAAAAGAGTATTTAAATATCAGCTCAAGAGCTCAAAGTATAACACATTATCATAGAGAAACAACTCTTCCAGATTTTTCTTTATCTTACATAGAAAATCAAGATTTACAAGTGATTAGATATCATAGTCTATGGCATAAAATTATTGAATTATATAGAAGAGGAATTTTATCCACTAATAAAATAAGAACAGGTGGTGGATATAAAATGTTTTTTTATGAAGTTCCATATGTTAATAATGTTTGGACTTTAGTTCTTGATGTTAAATTTCAAATTCGTGGTTTAATTTTATTAACAGGAGTTAAACCTGTTTCTTTTCCACTTAGACAATTTCTTGGAAATCGATCACAACCAAAATTAACTGTATATAATATATCTTATAAATCTTCTCAAATGTTTTATAATTTTTATAAAGATACAAAACATTTTCTTGAACAAGCTAATACTAACGATAAAGATAAATATCAATTAGCTAAAGCATTTAAATCGTTTTACACTACTGTACAATAAATAATTAAGGAGTTAATATGCCCGAATTTAAAAAAATTAAAAATGAATTCAATCATCTTTATAAAGAATTAATTAATCGTAAGTATTCAATTTTTGATGCTTTTAATTTAGTTTTAGAAATTGAAGGTTGGTATGAAGATGATCCAAAATTGATCGATGGAGAAACTATTTTAGGTATTAAAAGAGAAGCTCATCCTGATTGGCCTGGGTGGAAATTAATTGATGAATTAAAAGAAAAAGTATCTAAAAAAGAACTTAAGAGTCAAAATTTTATAAAAAATAATTTTGAAAATTATTATAATAAAATAATTGAATTTGCTATTGATTTTTATAAAGAAAAATATTGGGATAAGTTTCATGGCGATGAACTTCCAGGAATTATTCCTTATCAATTATTTAATTTTGCTATTAATGCCGGAAATTACAAATTCGCTATTAAAAAGCTTCAACAAGCTTTAAATTATGTTAATTATAATTTATTTCCTGATTTAGTAGTAGATGGTATTATTGGAAAAAATACTTTTAACGCTATTAATAAAGTAAAAGAAAAAAATTATATTGATATTTTATTTTATATTTTAAAAGGTATGCAATATCGACATTATTTAAATCTTATGGATAAAAATCCAAAGTATAAAAAATATCGTGGATGGTTTAGAAGAGTAGAAAAAATTTAAAAGAGAGCTTTTTTAGAAAACTTCAAAAAAGCTCTCTTACAAAAATAAAGGAGAACGAATGGCAATTGAATCATTTGAAAATAATTTAATAAAATACGAACAACTTGTTCAAGAAAAATTTAATGTAAGAAATCCATATTTATTAAAAACGGGTACTCTTGGAACATTAATTAATATTTTGGCTTTTCAAGAATACGATGTAGCAGATTATTATAATAAAGTTTTACAAGAGCTCAATCCTGCTCTTGCGAAAGATTTTAACTCAATGCTTTTTCATGCTTCATTTTATGGTATTAATATAGAACTTGCAAAACCTGCAACATTTTCTGTTTATATTCAAATACCTGAAATCAATACAGATAATAATTTATATTATGAATATATTATTCCAGCAAATACTGCTTTTAAAGATACAAATGGATTACCGTATATCATTGAAGATCAAATTACGATTACTCAATCCCAAGCAAGAGTAAAAGCTTATTCATATAGTAATAAAAATGGTAAAAAAGAATTAAATATTATTCAAACAACAGACGATAAAGGAAATAAAATTTATTTAATACAATATAATAATGTAAAACAATATGAACGTCTGTTTTATAAATTTATAGTTCCTTATTATGATATTGGTACTAGTTTTTATTTTGATATAGGTATTCCAAATTATAAAAAATTAAAAAGCATTAATGTATGGTTAAATGAAAATCCAGCTATTAACTTTATTAATCCTCAAAAACTTGCAGAATTTAAAACACACGAAATTGCTCAATCTTTTAAATTACTTCCAATGAATGTTAAATATTATGAATTTGGAAGTTCAAGATTTGATCCGGATATTTTTGTAGATATTAAAGAAACGACGTTATCATTTAAAACAGGAAATGGTATTAATGGTTTACATTTAAAAGAAAATTCTGAATTAATCGTTGAAGTTGATCTAAGTGAAGGTGAATTTGGTAATCTCGAAAATATGGAATTTACTCTTGAAAATGTTTTAGTAAAGAGCGTAGATTTGGATAAAAAAGAGAGTTATTTTAAAACTATTATTAATGGGTTTTCTGTTGATGGTGGACAAGGTGGCGAAAGCGTCGAAGCAGTTGATAGTATTAGAAATAAAATATTTGATCAAATTAAATTAAGAAATAGTATTGTTACGGAATCAGATTTTGAAATTGCTTTTAAATATAATAATATTTCACCATTTGTTGATGCTAAATTTATTGATAATCAATCAATTGTATTTTTATTTAATGTATTAAAATATAAAGAAAGAATTATAGAAACCACAGCTTTAAATTTAACTGAAACACAAATAGCTAATAATCCATTTTATCCAGTAATAAATTACAATGGTAAAGATTTAATTTCACCATTTTATTATAAAAAATTAAATAATAATGTAACTCAAGCATATATTGTTAAACCTAAAATAGATGTACCATTATTTACAAGTTCAAGTATAGATCCTATTTTAAGAATCGATAATGAAGTTCAATTAAGTATAGAATATGATTTCAAAAAAAGAAAATCTTATATTAAATTATATAATACAAAAGAAGATTACACTTATAGAGTTAGATGTAATCAATTTAGTGTAACTCTTAATTATGGTAATTTATTTACATATGAAGTAGATTCTCAATATACTGATAGTTTCTGTATTATTAAAGATTATCTTCATGATTTCGAAGTTGATATTATTGATAATAATGGTGTTAAATTATTTACTATGTATAATTATAAATCTAAAGATACAGTTTATCATCAATTAGAATTAAAACAGGAAATTTATAAATACTATGTTAACATTCCTCCGCAAGACTTTGATATACCTGAAACGACAGTTGCAATGGATTACCTTGAAAACCAACTTGCAGAAATTATTAATACTACTGAAAGTTTATATACTCCTATTCAAGAAGGAGAATTACCGTATTTATTAAGATTACCATTTATTAGTAAAGAATTTTATGATGAAATTGATTATAATACTATGTATTCTTTAATCGATGAATTCTTTATTATCAATAATAATAAAGATAAACTATCGATAACCAGTAAAGTACAACAAAGTTTTTATAATACTATTGATATTGAACAACAATATCTACCGTATTTATTTAAACAAAATAATGTTGCAATAACTAGTCCAAAAATACCAATTAAATTGAATCTGAATATAAATAAAGAAAATCTATTTTTAAGTAAATATCAATCCGTATATGATCTTGAATTTGATATAAAATTAAAAATAATTGAATTTTTATCAAAATATGAAGGATTTCAAATAAGTTTTTATGAAAGTGAAATAGAAGATTATCTTTATAATCAATACAATACTGATATACAATTAATTAAAAATATAGAATTCTTAAGTCCGAAATTGTTTATAGTAAATGATCCGGATCAAATTTATTACCAAATAAATAAAGATCTTGGAATTGAAGAATTAATTAAATTCGTTCCACCATATTTTTATTATGACTATGATAATATCGAAATAAATATAACTTATAGTTAATTTTTTTAAAGGAGAAAATAATGGCTGATTATGATGTAACTTTACAAGACTTCGATCAAGCAAATGCTACTACAGAAACAACTACAACACGAGATCAACTTGATCTTATTCCTGTTTCTAATTTAACAGTCGAAGATATTAAAAATTATATTGATCAAATTGCTGATCAAGCTGGTCTTTTGACTGAAGAAGAAATAAAAGATTTAATTGCTAAAACTTTAAATAATTTAGGTGTTCTTACTAAATCGGATATGTTGGCTCTTGCCGAAGAAATTTTAAGAGAAGCAGGAGCCATGCCAAAAGAAGATATTAAACAATTTATTATCGATACTGTTTCGCAAAAAATTCTTGAATTGAATGATAATCTTGATTATATTAATCAAATCAAAGATAGTTTACAAAAGCAAATAAATGAATTACAAGAATTAATTACAAATAATTCTACAGATATAGCAGAAAATAGATCTAAAATTGCTAAAATTGAAGATGAAATTGAATTAAAATATAAAATTTTACAATCAATGATTGAATCCCTTGAAGATTCAATTAAAAATCTTTTTGATAATAAAATTTACTTTGAAGCTCTTGATAAAGAAACTCAAGCGAGAATATCTGCAGATGAAACAATTAAAAATGATTATTTAGCTTTATATCAAGAACTTAAAAACGATATTAATAATCTAACAAATCAAATTTTAAATATTGATAATACATTTGCATCTAAATTGAATGCTTTAGATACAAAATTAAGTTCTAGTATTACTAATTTACAAACTTTAGTAAATAATAATAAAACTGATATTGTTTCAATTAAAGAAACAATTAATAATTTATTATTGAATACTACTGAATTACAAGAAAAATTAAATATTATTAAAGAATTTGATCAAGATGGTTCCGTAACAGAATTAATAAATAATTTAAAAAATCTTGAGAATAATTTAAACAGTGCTCTTGAAAAAGTTGAAAATATTGATTCAGAAATTGATCAAAAAGTTTCAGATTTAGCTACAAAATTAGATCAAGTATCACAAAATTTAGATTTTAAAATTAATCAAGAAGCAACTTTAAGAGCAGATGCAGATAAGAAACTTGATTCTAAAATTGATGCAGAAATTAGCGAAAGAGAAACTCTTATTAATAATCTTAAATTAGATCTTAATAATATTAATGATTCACTTAAAAAAGATATCGCTGATATTCTTGATAAAATTACTGATTATAAAGATGAATTAAATAATATTTACACCGAACTTTTAGATAAAATTAATAATGAAGAAAAATTAAGAATTAATGCAGATGCAACTATTAAAAATGATATTTTAAATGAATTAAATGATGTTTATGATCAAATTTCTGAAATAGATACAAGAAAAGATGTTTCTGATTTAAAAATCGAATTAAATAAATTCAATAATCAAATAACTGATATTAATACTAATATCACAAATATAAAAGCAAAATTATCTAATATAGATACAACGTTATCTAATTTAGAACCACGATTATTACAAACTATTAAAACATATGTTAATCAAGAAGCTCTTGATAGAGCAAAAGCTATTTCTGATCTTAAAAAAGAAATAGAAAAAGAAATACTTGATGATGAAGCAAAAATTCAAAGTATTCTCGAAAATATCAGTGATTTGCAAAAACGTTTAAATTCAATCATTGCTAATAATTCAGAAATTGATACAGAAATTACTAATTCAATTTTAGATCAAATTACATCTCAATATAATGAATTAGTAACAAACTATAACGATTTAAAATTAAAATATCAAGATTTTGAAGCTAAGTTAGATACAAAAATAAATGAATTAGATGAATTATTTAAAGCATTTCAAAATTCTACTTTGGATTTAATTGAAACAGAAACTAATGCAAGAATTGCTCAAGATAAAGCTATATGCTCAAGAATTGATACTGTTCAAAGTATAATCAATAATATTATAGCTAATGTCGACGCAGAAAAAGCAAATTTCAAATATATAAATGATAATTTAATAGCTTTACAAAATTCTTTAATTGATACAAAAAACAGTATTGTTGATATTCAAGATAATTTAAATACTAAATTTTCAACTTGGATTGAAGATCTTAAAGATAGTATTAATGCTCTTTCTGAAAATCTTAATACTGAGATCCAAAATAGAAATGAAGCTATTTCTGATATTATTAATAAATTACAGACTGAAGTTCAAGATAGAATTGAAAAAGATAATGAAATTTTAGCAAAAATTTCTGAAGCTCAAGCAGAACTTAGTGAGCAAATTTCTAATAATTTAAATAAAATTAATAAAGAAATTCAAGATAGAATTAATGCTATTCAACAACTTCAAGAAGATATTAATAAATTCAAAGATAATATTTCACAAGAAATAGATGATTTAAATACAGATTTATTAAATGAAATAAATGAAAGAAAATCTGCTGTTACAAATCTTGAAAACGCTATTGAAGCAGAAAAAGAGCAAAGAATTCTAAATGATAATTCAATTCTTGAAAAATTAAATAATGAAATTCACGAAAGAATTTCTGGAGATTCTAATTTAGAAAATGAACTCAATTTATTAAAGCAAAAAGTTGATAATATTTTAGCAGGCGCAGAAGCAGATTTAGATAGCTTTAAAGAAATTGTAGAATATATTAATAATTTAAAAGAGCAAAAAGAGAATTCTTTAATTGAAGTATTCAATACTATTAAAGATAACTATACAAAACTTGAAAATCTTGTAAATGAAACTAAAGCAGAACTTTTATCTGATATTAATGATTTAGAAGATAAATTAAACAATGAAGCTCAATTAAGAGCAAATGAAGATCAAGTTCTTGATTCAAAAATTAATAAAGAAATTCAAGATAGAATTGACGCTATTTCAAAAATTAATAACACTTTGAATTTAATTACTGATCAAATTTCAAATTATTATAGCGAAATTCTTACAAAATTAAATTCTGAAATACAAGACAGATCAACAGCTGATCAAGATATTTTAGCTAAAATTGAAAAGTTAAAGAATAATTTAACACAAAATATTAATGATTTAGCTACATTATTGCAAAATGAAGTAAATGAAAGAAAATTAAGCGATAATAATTTACAAAATCAAATTAATAATATTACAACTGATATTAAATCAAAATATAATGAATTTTTAAATACAATTCAAAATATCAATGCAAAAATTACTAATATTTATGGAGATGCTTCTGAAGAATATAGAAATTTTGGAGCAATTTTAGATCTCATTGATTCTGTAAAAGTATCAATCGAAAAAGAAATAAATGATCTTACAAGCGAAATTTATAATAAATATAGTGATATTGAAAATAAATTAAATAAAGAAATTCAAGATAGAATTATTGAAGATCAAGCTTTAGATAATAAAATTGCTCAAGAAATTCAAGATAGACAAAATTCTGATAAAACAATTCTTGATAAAATAAATCAAGAAATTCAAGATAGATCATTAGCAGATCAAGATTTATTAAATAAATTAAATGACGAGATTAATACAAGAAAAATCGAAGATTCAAAATTAGATAGCAAAATACAAGATGAAGTTATCGCTAGAACAAATGCAGATCAACATCTTGAATCTGAAATTAGCGATATTAAAAATGATATAGTTAAAAAATATCAAGAAGTAACTGGTGATCTTCAAAATGAGATTATTACAAGAGAAAATCAAGTAAATTCTCTTCAAGATCAAATTAATAAAGAAGCGCAAGAAAGAATTAGTAATGATAATGAATTAAGAAATTTAATTCAATCTGAGACACAAAGAGCTACAACAATTGAAAATAATATTCTTGAAAAAGTAACAGATGTAGAAAATAAAGTTGAAAGTATTCTTAAAGATGCTGATGAAACTATTGATTCATTTAAAGAACTTGATAATAAAATTGAAGATTACAAAACAGAACTAGAATCTGAAATTAATGATTTAGCGAAAACTGAATTTGATCATTATACTGAATTGAAAGCAGAAATTAATCAAGAAGTTACTATAAGAAAAAGTAATATAGATACTCTAAATACAAAAATAGATAACGAAATTCAATCAAGAATTAATGCTGATAATACTCTTGATGCTAAGATTAATAATGAAACTCAAGCAAGAATAGCTGCTGATGATCAACTTAAAAAAGCTATTTCTGATGAAGCTGTATTTAGAGCTAATGGAGATAATAAACTTGATGCTAAAATTACTCAAGAAATTCAAGAAAGAACTGAAGCTGATGAAACAATAAAAACTTTATTAAATAACGAAATATTAGCAAGAAAAGATGCAGATCAAGCTTTACAAGATCAAATTAATACTTTAACAGAAACTGATAAAAATTTAAGCGATAAATTAGATACAGTAATTAAAGATATTGCAGATAAAGAACAGGTTTATAATGAAAGATTACAAAGTGTAGAAAATGTAATAAATAATTTAATTCAGGATGCACCGGATAATCTTGATTCATTAATTGAAATTATTGATTGGGTTAAATCAATTGATTTAGAAAATGATCAACAACTTGAATCATTTATAGCTAATGTAAATGATAAAATTAATGATCTTTATTCAAAAATTGATGAAGAAAGAGATCAAAGATCTGAAGCTGATCAACAATTACAAAAATTAATTGAACAAGAAGCAGATACAAGAGCTGCAGCAGATAAAGAACTTGATGATAAAATTAATGATGAAATTAATAATAGACAACAAGCAGATTCAGATATTTTATTGAAACTTAATAATGAAATTACAAGAGCTCAAACAGCAGAAAATGATCTTGATTCTAAAATAGACAAAGAAACTGAAAGAGCTAAAGCAGCAGAAAGCAATCTTAATGATTTAATTAATCAAGAAAAAGAAAGAGCTGAAACAGCTGAAGGTACATTGGTATTTAATGATGATATTAAAAATGATGATGGAACAAGTCCTGATAATTTAACTGACGCTATTAACGACGTTGATAATAAATTAAAACTTGATATTCAAGAAGTTAATTCAAAAATTGATAATGTTAATACTGATTTATCAAATAAAATTTCTGAAGTTCAACAAGATCTTTCTAATGAAACATTTGAAAGAAAACAAGAAGATTTAAAACTCGAACAAGCAATTCAAGCAGAAACTAATGCAAGAGTTGCCACAGATAATGATTTATTAAATAAAATCAATAAAGAAATTCAAGATAGAACTGATGCTGATATTAATTTACAAAAAGAAATTGATTTATTAAGCACAAGCAACTCTGATGAACATAATCAATTTAATTCAAGAATATCTAAAATTGAGCAAACTATAGATAATATTTTACTTGGATCAACTACAGATCTTGATAGTTTTAGAGAACTAGTTGATTATATTAATTCAATTGATATAGAAAATGATGAAGCATTAAGCTCATTTATAGCAAAAGTAAACGATGAATTATCTAATATCAAAGCTAAATTAAATGATGAAATAACAGCAAGACAAAGCGCAGATAAAGAACTTGATGATAAATTTACTGCATTAATTGCTAAAGAAACTAGCGAAAGAATTGCAAGTATTCAAGATCTTAAAGCATATATTGATTTATTAATTGAACAAGAACGTGATGAAAGAATTACTGCAGATAATGAAATTAAAGATGAATTAAGTAAAATTCCTCAAGAAATTGCGGATGCTTTAGCAGAAGCAAAATCTTATACAGATCAAAAAATAGATGAAGAGAAAAATGAAAGAATCGAACAAGATAGTTATTTAAATAACAGAATTGATCAAGAAATTATCGAAAGAAAAGAAGCAGATAACACACTATCTGATGCTATCGTTCAAGAAGCAAATGAAAGAGTTAATGCTGATAAACAACTTCAAGAAGAAATCGATAATGAAGTAAATAGAGCTCAAAATGCTGAAGCAGAACTAGATACAAAAATTGAAAATGAAATAACAAGAGCTAAATCAGCAGAAGGTAACTTAGAATTTAATGAAGATATTAAAAATGAAGATGGAAGTACTCCAGATAATTTAACTGATGCAATTAATGATGTAGATAAACAATTAAAAATCAAAATTCTTAAAAATGCTCAAGAAATTGCTAATGAGATTGAAAGAGCTACGCAAGCTGAACAAGATCTTTTAAATAAAATAAACGAAGAAGCTCAAAGAGCTCAAAACGCAGAAGGAGATCTTGAATTCGATGCATCAATTGAAAATGAAGATGGTTCAAGCCCAGATAATTTAACTGATGCTATTAATGATGTAAATAGAAAAGTAGATAAAATTTATAAAGAAGTGGTTAGATTAAATGCTGTAGTTAATGCAATTGTGACAGCATTAGATTCTGAGGAAGAGTAGCGAACGCTACTCTTCCTATTTTTTTTGCGAACGAAATTATATAAAATTTTTAAAAGGAGATAATTATGGCTGATAGCAACAAAATTACTTTAACAGTCGATATTTTTGATGTAGCTAATTTTAATTTAATGGAATTTTCAAGAATTTATAACAGTTTCATAAATACAGAAGAAGAGATGACTCTTAATCTTAAATACATGGATGACGAGGGAAAAATCCATGAGATTTCAATAAAAAACATAGCAGGTATAAAAAAATTACTTGAAGATCAATTTAATGAAAAACTTGATCAAGAAATTCAAAGAGCAAAAGATGCTGAAAAAGCTCTTGAAGATTTAATCAATAATATAAAAGAAGAATTATATGATCTTATACAACAAGAAATTCAAGAAAGAAAAGATGCAATAATTGATGTTACAAATTTAATTAATCAAGAAATAGAAAGAGCCAAAGCAGCTGAATCTAATCTAGATAATAAAATCACAGAAGAAGTTACTAGAGCAACTGAAGCTGAAAAAGCTCTTGATTCTAAAATAGATCAAGAAACAGAAAGAGCTCAACAAGCTGAATCTAATCTTGATACTAAAATAAATCAAGAGATTCAAGATAGAACTAATGCTGATCAAGAACTTGATTCTAAAATCGAAGAAGAAGTTACTAGAGCAACTGAAGCTGAAAAAGCTCTTGATTCTAAAATAGATCAAGAAACAGAAAGAGCTCAACAAGCTGAGGAAAATTTAGATAATAAAATTACAGAAGAAGTTAATAGAGCAACTGAAGAAGAAAATAAATTAAATGATTTGATTAATCAAGAAATATCAAGAGCTCAAGCAGCAGAAGGAGATCTTGAATTTAATGATGATATTAAAAATGAAGATGGTTCAAGTCCGGATAATCTTACAGATGCTATTAACATTGTTGATAATAGATTAATTTATGAAGTAAACAGACTTGATCAATCTGATAAAGATCTTAAAGCTTATATTGATCAAAAAATTACTGATTTAATTGATGGTTCACCTGATGCATTAGATACTTTAAAAGAGCTTGCAGATGCTCTTGGTGATGATCCAAATTTTGCAACAACAATTACAAATAAATTAACTGAATTAACAAACGAATTATCTAATCTTGAAACAGAAATCCAAAGTCTTGATTCTAAAATAGATCAAGAAACAGAAAGAGCTCAACAAGCTGAGGAAAATCTAAATAATAAAATCACAGAAGAAAGCGCAAGAGCTCAACAAGCTGAGGAAAATCTTGATGTTAAGATTGAAAATGAAATACAAAGAGCTCAAAATACTGAAGCAAATATACAATCTGAACTTAATCAAACTCAAGTTGGAGCTGGTTTAGACGATACTGGAGTTTATAAAGCAAATGGAAATACACATTATATTAATTCTGCGACATCTTTATTTAATGCTGATGAAATTATAGATGCTGCGCTTTATAATGAATCTGAAAGAGCTAAATCAGCAGAAGGTTCATTAAAATTCAATAAAGATATTAAAAACGAAGATGGAAGTGCACCTGATAATCTCACTGATGCTATTAATGATGTAGATAGAAAAATAGAGGCGCTTTATAGATTCTTAGGTATTAGGAGATAATTATGTTGTTTCAAGATACTAAAATAATTTATGTTGACGAAGTTAATGGTTCAAGAGATCCAAATACAAAAAATTTAGGGACAAAAAATGTTCCAGTTGGATCTCTTGATCTTGCATTAAAATTAATTCCTTATGGAGTTCCAGCTAAGATATATTTAATTTCAGATATAAACATTACTCAAAAAATTAATATTGATAAAAATGTTTTTATAACATCTTATGATAGAACATATGTAAGAAGAATTTTTTTTAATACACTAGTTGAACATGGGAATAGTGGTACTTATGATATAAGAAACATTAAAATATCAAATAAAGCAAATGTACATTTCAAATCAGTTAAGTTTGTAAATGACAATCCTTTACCAAATAACACAAAAATGTATAGTAAATTTTTGACTGGCGATTCTTGTTTATTTGCTTTTGAAGATTCAAATGTATCTTTAACTCTTAACCGTTGCAGTATTATTATAAATAAAAATAATATAAATCAATGCCCAGGTTTTATAGAATTACCTTTTTGGAACGATTATGGTAATGCTACTGTAGTTTTCCGTGATGTATATAATTACATCGATAGAGATTGTTTACCATATATTGGAATTCGTGGTAATATATTAAATATTGACTTTAAAACTAATGTTCAATATAAAACTTATGATGGTTCTATCAATTATAGACCATATAATGATGAATTATTTTATGGATTAATAAAAGATATTACTGGTAAACCATTAAATATCCTTACGAATAAAGTTTATTAAGGATTTGTAATGTATCAAGATATTAAGATAATTTATATCGATTCCATAAATGGTAATGATAATAATACAGGTGATGAAAATTCGCCTGTAAAATCTCTTTATACTGCTTTTAAAATAGCTCCAAAAGGGATAAAGACTATAATTATAATTAATGATAAAGAACTTTATAACGATGGCGTTATTCAAAATTTAGATGATAAACATATTGAAGTTAGACAAAAAGATTATAAAAGAGTCAATTTCATATTTAAAAATTATGAAGATAATAAATATAATTACATGAAATCTATTACTCTCGGGTCAAATTCCATTTTAAAATTTTATAATTTTAAATTTACCCTTGAAAATATGAATATTAATTCATCTAAAAGATTTTTTAAACTTTATGGATCATATTTTAATCTTTTTGAAGGATATTCAAAAATTTATTTCAATCGTTGCGAATTTGATTTATTTGATAATAAAGTTATAGATTGTATTTATCCAAATTGCAATCTCGATGTAACATTGCAAACTAAAATTAATTTTCATTACAAAAAAAATAGAAGTATAGTTATTAATTATAATAAAGCTAGTGGAGGAAGTTTATTCATTTATAATTCATGGTGGTATGATAAAAATGGAGGATTAATAAGAAATTATTTAAATTATATTGGTGGTATTAAATATGATATAACAGGAAAACCAATAAATCTTATTTATTCATTTGAATGAATATAATAATAAACGAAGGAGTTAAAATGCTTAAACAAGAAAAATTAAATATAATTGTTGATCAAACTTTAGAAAACGATGATTATAAAAATTATAAATTTAAATCGTTACAAACTGCTTTCGATGCAATTCCTATTGGAGGAGCAGCTGATATAACTATTAAGAATCATTATAAAATAGAAGATATAATTAATACAGGTTCAAATAAAACAATTAATTTATATATAAATGATGATTCAAAATTAGAAACAGAATGGGTAAAAATTACAGAAGGCAATTTTAAAAATTTTATTAAATGTAATTACATATATATCGAAGAAAATTCGACTTTAAATATAATTTTAAACGATAATACTTCAATTTGGCCTGATAATTCTACAAATGATAATGAATCAGAAACTACGTTACAGACAGAAGAAAAAATATTAATTCCTGATTTTACAGATGAATATATTGATTTAATGCCTTTTGCTAAAGGAATGTTTGCTTATGATTCTTCAAAAGCTCCTATAACATTTACTATTAATAGTAATGTTAAAAATATTAATGCGATAACACAATATCTTGGTTATTTACTTTTTAATGTTAATACAAAATCACAAGCCGGAAATAATCTATCATTAATTTTTGAAAATAATGAAAGAAACTATTATATGATCGATCCATATAAAGCTAAAATAGCGGATATTTCGAATAGTGTATTTAATTTTAACGTAGAAAATGTTTCAAAAATAGTAAACTTTAATGAGACTGCTTTTGAAAATCTTTATGGAAATATTTCATTTTTATTTAAAGGTTTAATTTTTGATAAAGATCAAAAATGTATAAATATTAATTCAAATTATATTTTATCATTTATTGATTCAAAAATAATTAAACAGCAAATTATAACTTGTGGAAACCCTACTGTTACTGCTAAAATAAATAAAAATGCTGTTATCATCGATGAAGATTTTTATAATTCAAATGAAAAACCTTTTAGTCTTTATCATGATTTAAAAGGAGCAAAACCAAAATATTATAGAAATTGTGTTTTGGTTATTAATAATTTTTCTACTCCAGAAATTAATCTTGATTTTAAAGATAGTTGTATTCAAATTAATAATATTCCAACTATTAAAAGTTATAGTTCATTGTTGGCTATAGATGCACATTATTATGGTGAAATTAATAATGTTAAATTTATTTTTAAACCAAAAAATGATGATAGAAATATTTTTATAAGAACTTGTATATCAAATGTAGTTAATGCTTATGGTAGTCCAACAAGAAATTTAGTATTTAATAATTGTACTTTTGAAATATATATGGATTATCAATATCTATTTTATTTAAATGGATCAAATTTAATTTTTAATAACTGTACTTTTAAATTGATTAAAGATACAGTTAACGTTTACAGAAATCGAGGAAATTTTAAATTAAACGATTGTAAAATCGAGTTGATTTAAAATTTTTTAAAAAGGTATAAAAATGTATCAAGAAAGAATAAGTATTATAGTAGATCAAACACTTGATAAGAATGATTATCGAAGTTATCGTTTTAAATCTCTTTTGACAGCATTTAAAACTATACCTATTGGTGGAGCAGGAACAATAACAATAGTAGGTAATTATAAATTAGATTATGAAAGAATCGAAACCGGTGAAAATAAAGATATAGTTATTAATCTTAAAACTGGTTCAAGAATTGAAACAGAATGGGTAACATATCAGCGTCCATCAGATCCAAACTATCGTTTTAATGGTTGGATTAAAATGAAGCAAATCTTAATAAGTTCTGGAACTTCATTAAATATTTGGGTCTATGATAATAAAGAAAGTGAAGAGACTGAAAAAATTTATATTCCTGAATATCCAGAAAATTATAAAGGAATTTTTCCTTATGCTAAAGGATTATTTTCTTATAAGTCAACTCATGGTAAACCTATAGCTTTTTCTATAGGTGGAAGATTATGGCCTGTAAATAAAAATTGGATTGTACAAAAATCTGGCTATTTATTTTTTAGATATAATTGGGATGCTGATAAATTTCAAGCAGGCAATTCATTCACTTTATCTTTTCCTCATTATGCAGGACAATATCAATTAGATCCAAGATATGCTAAAATAGCAGACTTTTCTAATCAAGCTTTTAATGTAAATTTAATCGCTACTAATAGAATTACTGATTTAAACGGAATAAAACTCGAGAGAATATATGGTAATTTAACGCCTATATTTTCAGGAATAACTTTTGATAATAATGGAAATGTTTTAAATATAAATACTAGTTACAAATTTAAACCATAAAAGGCTTCAAAAAGGATTTGAAAAATGATTTTAAAACAAAGTATTCCAACAAAAACTATATATCTGGATGCTGAAAATGGAGATGATTCAAATAATGGATTAACTATATCGACAGCTGTAAAAACTATTCAAGAAGCTTTAAATAGAGCACCAAAAGGTTTTTATACACAGATTAGATTTAAAACCAATTGCCAATATATTATAAATAATGATATTATTATTGAAGATAAAAATATATTTTTTATGCCTATAACTTATGGTGAATATTCTGATTTAAAATTTGATTTAAACGTTTCTAATAATAAATTATATATAAAAAAAATTTATATAGGTCATAACAGTAATCTTTACTTTCATAGTTTAAATTTTGATACTATTAAAGCTATTCCTGAAAATCATATAACCTATGACTTTTACAGCAAGCAATTTATACATTTTCAATATTCAAATTCTTATATTGAATTCAATAAATGTAAATTTAATCTTTATGATAATAGAATTGTAAGATCTTCATTTACCTCACATATGAATGTTAAAATTATTGGAAGTAAAATACAATTTAATTTTGATAAAAATAATTCATATTTTCTTGATTTTGGATATGCTGGAACAGGTTCTATATCTTTAAATGGATTACAATTGTATGATAAAAATGGTAATATTCTATATGATTATTTAAATTATATTGCCGGTGTTAAATATGATAAAAATGGTAATCTTGTAAATATAACTTACAATTATTAAATGAAAATTACTTTAAAGGAGAAAAAAATGATTAAATTAATTAAACTTGGTGATAATATTATTGCTAATATTGAACCTTATTATTATGATGAAGAAGGAAATCAAATTTGGAATATTCCAAATAATTTAGATGAACTTAAAAAAGCAATGATTGATACTTATAATTGGCTAATAGGTCAAAGTATAAAAAATCTACTTGGTGATGATACTAAACTTCCAGCTTCGAATTCTAAAGCAATTGTTTTACTTTCAAAAATTGTTTCTCAGTTGATTCCTGATAATACAATTTTAAATTTAACCGATCTTGAAAAATCAGCATGGAATAAATTACTTTTCTTAGCAGATAATGAATATAGCGATAGTGAACTTTTAAATGCATCATTAGATGCTGTTATTAATAATATTAATGAATATTCAAAAAAAATTGAAGATATTTTAAAAATTAATGATTTCAATGAATTATTAAATTATATTCAAGGAATAACTCCAGTTGAAGAATCTTCAACTGAAACAACTGAAAATTAAATGAATTAAAAATTAAAATAAAGCTTTTTTAGCTTTATTTGAAAGGAATAAAAATAATGATTAGGTACTCTGATTTTAAACTTCAACCTCTTAAAAACCATAAATTCAAATTACTTAATTCGGTAATTTATAAAGATATCGAAGTACCTGCTGGATTTCATACTGATGGAGCTACAATCCCAAGAATATTTTGGAGTATTTACCCTCCTAATAGAACAGATTATCTTCCATGCGCAATAATTCATGATTATCTTTGTGATCTTGAGCAATATGATAAAGCGGATGAGTATTTCAAAGAATGTTTAAAAGATATACATGCTGGTAAAATAACTCAACATGTTTTTTATTGGAGTGTAAGAATTTATCATTTAATTAAATATAATTTTTTTAGAAAAATAAAAGAAAAAATTAAAAAATTATTTAAGAAGATGTTTTAACATCTTCTTTTATTTTTTTTGTCTTTGAAAAAAGAGCTTTTTTAGAGCATTCTTTTTTTGCTCTTTTTTTAAAGACAAAAATAAAGAGAGCATTAGCTCTCTTTATTTTTTTCATCTTCATGATTTAAAATTTTTCTAGATAAAATATCAATCAAATTATCAATTTTTTTAAGAAAATAATTTTCATTAAAATATGGTTGTTTTGAGATTAATTTAAAATTTTTATCTACAAAAAATAAAAAATTTAATTTAATACTTAAATCTTTAGCAATTAATGATAAAATCTCGTCAATGGCTTCTCTATCATTTATAAAATTATAAAAATAATCAAAAAGTTTTTCGTTTAATTTTTCTTTAATGTAAACTTGATATTTCTTTTTAGAATTATTTTTAAAAAATTTCGAATTGATTTTATGCCAATAACTTTCTTCTGTAAAAGAATTATTTGTAAATTTTAATACAGTATTATAAAGAAAACTATGATCAACAATTGAAAAATTATCGTTATAACTACGAATAAAATCGAAATAATTTGGTTCAAAAAATTGTTGAATGAAAGCATCATTCATAAGAAAATAATCATCTTTAAAAACTTTTTTATGTTTTATACTGTAAATCATCAACATCATATCATAAATAAATTTATTAAAATTATGATTTAAATCTTTATTCTCAAAAATTAAACTAAAGTTTTCGGTAAATAATCCTTCAAGTTGTTTAAAAAATCCTACTTTAACTTTACTTAGATTCGTAGCATAAAAACTAAATAAATTTTGATGAATTAAAGTTAAATATGAGCTAAATATTGCTCTTAAAGTTAAAGGATTTTTATTTTTGATAGCAGTAAATAATAAATATTTAAGAATTCTCTCGACGATTTGATCAGGAGTAATCATTAAAATATCATAATAAAATTCTCCAATTTTAGTTTTATTATTATATTTAACTAACCATTGTTCGATTAAACTTTTTAAAGTTAATAAAAATCTAGTTAATTCTGGATTTTTACTAATTATAATATAAAGATCATTTAAAAATAATTCGAGAGGATTTTTAGCTCTTTTAATATTAGTAATACCTTTTTCTTGTAAGAAAATCTTAGCAAATTTTTCTAAAACTTTCAAATAATAATGAAAAGCTACAAGAGTTAATCTATTAATTCCATGTTGAAACATTGTCAATTCAATTTCATCATTAAAATTATTATAAATTTCTTGATACATAATGTATTCTTCATCAGAAATTTCATCAGTATCGTATTTATTTTCAATTTCATTTAATTCTTTTTGAATACTTTCTTTTATTAATTTTTCAACGAAAGTTTTTATTTCAAGAAAAGTTTCATATTTTAATTGTGGTTGATAATTTTTCTTTTTATTTGAAGAACTCGAAAGAAGTATATCTAAGTTTTTATATATTTCATTTTTATCTAATTCATCTAAAAATTTACTTTCAATGAATTTTTCAACCTGAGCATCAATTTCATATTTTCTTAAAAAATTTTCAATAATTGATTCGATCTTTTTATGATCGTATTTTAATTTTTTTTCTTTTTTATCTTTAAGATTAGTGTATTTTAATTTAAGTTTAATATTTTTCGTATCTTCTTTTGCTTTAATCGCTTCTTGATTCATCATTTTTAGAATCTTTCTTAAATTTATTAACAATTTCTTTAAATTTTTGTATCATTTCATCCGTTACTGCTTTCTCGCTTGCATCTTCATAAATATTTAAATCAATACCAATGTCTTTTCCAAATTTATAAATGCTTTCATTTAATTCATAAGCATCTATTGGTGAAACTTGCTCAGGTTCAATAATATTAATTTCATTATTAGTTTTATTTTCATTATTTATTTCTACAGTTCTGATATTTACTGCATATTTTTTTGATAAATCATCAATTATTAAAACATTGTTTTTAATTGAATCGATAATTCTTTTTATTTCTTTCGATTCTAAATCATTTGGGACTTCAAAAATTTCTATACTTACTAATTCTTTAATTTTTTTCTTTTCCATTTTTGCTCCTTTAAGATAATTTTTATTTTAAGGTTTATTTCATTAAAAAGCTTTTTTTGCAATTTTTTAAATAAATTATTTTTTTTAACAAAAAAATAGTCCATATATTCAAAGGAAAAAAATGATTTTAAAAAATATAAAAACTTTATTTTTAATTTTAACAACTATGATTTTATCGATTACAGCTTTATTTGCTCAACCTTTAAATAAAAATCTTTCAATCCTAAAATTAGATAATTACATTGTAAAAGCACAATGTTCGCAAGTTATAAAAGATCCTTATCAAGTTAAATGTTATAATTATGATATTAAAAAACCAAGCATTAATTTATTCAAAATAAATAAAGAATTTGTAAACGAAAAAATTAAAAAAAGATTATCTTTTAAAGAAGATAAAAGAATTCCAGAAGAATATCAAAATAAATTAATATGTTATAAACATAGTGGATTTGATAGAGGACATATGGCTCCTGATAGATTTTTCGATTTTAATCTAACTATTTTAAAAACAACATATTTAACTTCAAATATAATTCCGGAATATCCAATAGTTAACAGGGTAGTTATTTCAAAAATAGAAAGATTAATAAATGATAAAATTCAGAAATATAATATTATGTATATTATAGTTATTGCATTTTTTGATAAAAATCAATATTTGAAAAATGATATAAATTGTGGAAAAATTCCAAATAAAATTCTTTATATTATTAAAGCGCCTAAATACAGTTGGTATTATTTAATACCAAATTTACCAAAAGAAGAATTAATTAAAAAATATCAAGATTATAAAAATATTGAAAATTATAGAATTTATTCTGTTAAAATTCTTAGAATTTTAAGTTATCATAAAATCTATATTATAAAACAAAGGTTTAAAAATGTCAGAGAAATTAAATCAACTTCCAATTCAAATAATTAAAAATGAAATGAAACAATTTAAAGAATTAATTAATAAAAAAGTACAATTTATACAAAATGATTTAGAATCTTTTAAAGATTCTATTTATAAAGCAATAAAAGCTAATTCTACAGAGATTCAAAATGTAAATAAAATTTTAACTAAAAAAATTGATGAATTATATGATTTAATCAAAAAAAGAAACGAAAGATTATATTTAAATTTAAAAACAGAATTTAACGAAAGAATTAAAAAAATTGAAAATGATTTATATAATTCAAAAATTCTTTTAAATTCTTCAGAAATAAATTCTTTGAAAAACAAAGTAGATCATATTTTTGAAGAAAGTTCTAAAATTGCTAATCTTGAAAATAAAATTCAAAAACTTGAAGAAAAAGTAAAACAATATGAAGATATTTTCAACTCAATTTTTTAAAAGGATCTAAATGAAAATTGAAAAATACAATACTATTAAAGCTAAAAAACCAAAATTAATTGATTTTGAGCTTTTTTATTCATATAAAGCTTTTCCAAGAGAATTTAGATTTAATTATTTGAAACATAGATATTTTCTTTATGTTTATTTAGATCCTTTTAAATGTTATCTTGATAATAAAGAACTTGGATATATTGAAAATCCAGATTATTTTTTTGGATACGAACCATTTTATATTGGTAAGGGTACAAATGGACATGGATATAGAATGAATCAACATATATCTATTTTTCAAAAAAATCAAGAAACTAACATAATTAAAAGAAAAAAATTTGAAGAAATAGAAACTAAAATGAAATCAAATAAATATCCGGATAAACCAAAAAATTGGACTGAATATAAAAATAACTATATTATCATTTTAAATACTTTTAATTCAGAAAAAGAACTTCAAGATGCTGAAATAATATTAATTAATAAAATTGGAACAATTTATCAACAAAATGGTCCACTTGTAAATAAAATAACGAATTATGAAATACAAAAATATAAAAGGAGATTTGAAGATGATTATTACAGCTAAAATTGATAATAATATAATTAAAATTAATCTTAATAACATTGGATTTTTAAAAATAATAGAAGAAAATGATGATTTTACAAAATTAAGTATTCAATATAGAAAAAAAGCGACGTTAAAAGAAGTTGAATTTATTCTGAAATTACCAAAACATGAAGTTCCAAAGTTTCTTGCAAGATATAAACTTTATAGATTAGAAAATTATTTTATTAATATTAATTCTTTAACGTTTGTTGTAGAAAAAAATGAAAATAGAGGTTATATTGAACTTGAATTTTATTTCATTGATGGGCAGTATTTAACTATTAAAACTAATAAAAGTAGATGGGAATCTTGGTCTAGTCTCAGATTATAAAAAAATTGCAAAAATAAAAAATAGAGAGAGGCTTAAGCCTCTCTCTATTTTTGTCGTCAGATAACAAGAAAATTCATGTTTATTTTATTAGATTTAAAAAATTCTTTAAACAATTTATAATTTGTAAGAATTATATTATTTTCGAATTCTTGAATTTCTTTAAAATTTTTAAAATTTTTCAAGTTTAAAGCAATTTGAGCAAAATATAATTTTTTACTCGCTTCCAAGAAATTAAGTAAATTTTCTCTGCTTAATAAATAACTTTTCCAAAAATTTGAAATTAAGTTTTCGAAATAAATTTCAGTACATTCAGTATTTTTTAATTCTTTTATATAAAAAAGATTTTTAAGATCTTCGAATAATATTTTAAATTTATAAGAATTTGATTCTATATCTAAATCAAGAAATAAATAATCATCATTTAAAAATGAATAATATAATTCATTAAGTTTAAAATCATTTACATGCCCATCATTAGATATATTAAATTCATCATTGTAGTTTGAATTTAGCATAGAATAAAATAAATTAAAATCTAAAATCTTTTGAAATGCTTTAATATGTTCTATTTGATCTAATCTTTCATCAAAAAGAACTATTATATTTGGATAATAAGCTTTTAATGGTAAAAGATTAGTTCCAAAATTAACATTTAATTTTTCATATTTTGAAAAATGATTATCTAACCATTTAATGTTTTGATAAAATAAATAATTTAATAATTTTTTCTTTTCAACACTAACTTTATTTTTTGATTTTGATAAATCTTCAACTATTTCAATATAATTTTGAAAATGAGACTTAATAGTTTCAAAATCATCTGTTGTATAAAATTGACTAAATGTTAATTTAAATTTATTATTCATTTCATTATTTAAAATATTTTTTAATTTTGATTCTGAATAATTTGTAGGTATTTTATTTATTTTTTTAAATATATTAAGAATATGAAAATTCATTTGATGATTATTTGTCGATAATCTTTTTAAATCTTCATAAGTATTATTATAAAAAGGATTAAATGTATAAAGATTTAAGTTTGTATGACTAAAAGATACAACTATAATTTTTTTAGAAGAATTTAGTTTTTTATAAAAATCATAAACATCTGGATTATCGATTTTATTTAAATTATTAAGTTCTTTTTTTAAGAACTCATTTTTATATAGTACAATTTGTCTCATAAGTTTAAATTGAAATTTATTTCTTTTTTTCTCAATGAAATCTAAAATACAATTTTCAAATGTTTTTAATATTTTATTTTGAAAGTTTAAAATAATAGATTCTGGATCTTTTTCTGAAACATTAAGAATTTCTTCGAATTCATTTTTAGTTTTCATAATATTAATTTTTAATTCGTATAATAATTCTTGATATATATTCAAATAAAAATCAATAATTTTATTTTCATATTTTGATAATAAAATATTAAAACGAAGTCTTTTTCCAAAATTATCTAAATTATTTAAAATGTTTTCTTTTATATCTTCAAGATTATATTCCCATTCTATATTTTGTATTTCAAGTTTTGAATTTTTTTCAGAGATTTTAATTTTTAAATTAATATCAAAATTTAATAAATCAATAGTTTTTAACATTGTTAATATTTCTGGCACTTGAAAGAAAAATAAATAATTTTCTTTTTCAAAAAAAGCTCCAAATTTAAAATAATTTTTAAAAAGATTTTGAATATTAAATTGCTTTTTGTAATTAAAAATTAATTCTGAATTTTCTGAATTATTTTGATTAATTTTTTGCAATCTAATAAATTGATTTAAATTATCATTTTCTTTTTTTAGAAAAATATTTTTAATTTTCTTTTTAAAAAATGGATAAGTATTTTCAATCCATTTTAAAACCTCAGAATTTTTTTCCATAACAAGCGAATTAGAAAATTTTGCAAAATCATAAGAAGATAACATTATTCCATGATCTGCAGCTTGTAATATATTTTTTCTAATTTCATAAATTTTATTTTTTATTAAATATTGAGCGAAAAACTTACTTAGATTTTGATAATCTTCGAAATCTTTTAAATCATATGAAAATAAATTATCTAAACTTAAATAAAAATTTTTGTATGATAGAAGGTTAGGATTAATATTGATTTCATTAAAGTAATAATTTAAATCTTGAAGTTCTATATAATCATTAATATTTTCATTAAGATTTTCATTAAATATTTCTGAATAAATATGTCTATCGTTTTTTAAGTTATTATAATAAAATAGAATATTTGAATCTGTAATAATATTATTATAAACATCAAAATCGATATTTGGTAAATAATTTTTTAAAGATATAATTAATTCATTTAGTATTGTTATTTTTTCATTTAATAAATTATAATTTATAAAAACTGGAAATTCATTAACATCTATATTATTTTTGAAATTTTCTTTAAATTGAGTTTCAATTTTATCAATTTCAGTTTTAATGAGTTTATATAAATTTAAAATAGATGAATTCACGTTTTTATTTTTATTAAAAATATCATTAATAGAATTTAATCCAGCCTGATCTATTTCTAAAGTTTTAATGATTTTTTTTAAAGCTTGAAAATTATTAAATAATTCTAATAAATTTTCTAAAAGATTTTCTATATTTATATTAAAAAATAAATGATAATGAGTAATTAATGAATCTACTGTTCTATATAATTTTTTTAAATCTTCAATATCAAATATATTTTTATAATTATTATTTTCTATATTCTGTATTAAGGTAATGAATATTTTTTTATATGAGATGATCAAAAAATTAATAAGATCTGAAAGAATTTTTTTTTCTTCCTCAGATAAACTAGTATAATTGAAAGTTTCTAGATCAAAATCAAATCTATTTTCATTCATATATCTTAAAGCTATTAAATGTTTACTACTTTTGAATAAATCATAGAATACATTTTTTAAAGAAATGATATCATCTTTTTCTAAAGTTTTTTGATTAATAAAATTATTAATTTTTTGTAATTTTTGTCTATTATTTTTAAGTGAAAAATAAAATTCGTTAATTAGAATTTTAATTAACGAATTTTTTTGAGGTTTGAAATCTTTATCAAAAGTATTCGAAATGTTCAAAAAGATATCAGATAAAATTTTATCAAGTGAATTAAGTAATTCATTTGGATTAAGTTGATCACTTTCGATTTGCTCTTTTATTTCTTCTGAAGATTTTTCTTCTTTTGATTCTATTTCTTCATCTGCACTAACAACACCAAAAGAATTTTTTAGTACTTCTGCATAAGCATTATAATGTATATTATCTGAATTAGATTTTCTTACATAATATTGATCACTAAAACTATTTATATAATATTCACCATTAAAATTTAAATTAAGAGCTTTATTAAAAACATATCTATAAAATGATTCTATATTAACAATTTCTGATTGTGATTGATTATAAAAATCTAATAAAGTTTTCAATTCAAAATCAATTTCATAATTATTAATTAAAAATGAGATTAATTTAAATAATTTTTTTTCGTTTTCGTTTGGATTTAAAAAATTTAAATTATTTTTAAAATTTTCTAAATCATTAAAATTATATTTATCAAAAAATAATTTAACTATTTTTTGTCTTGTATTTTTTACTTCAATTGGTATCATAATATCCTCCTTTTATTTTTTTAAATGACAAAAAAATTATGGGATTAATCCCATAATTTATCATGTAATCTATGTAATTTATTAAAAAATGATTTTGAAAGTTTTTGATATTCTTGATGTTTCGTAACATCAGAATTTTTAAGAGCAATATCAATCATTTTATCAAGAATTGATATCAATTCTTGAAGTTTTTCTTTTTCATCATAATCATGTTCATGATTCGTATATTTTCCCCATACTGATTCGATTAATGATAATTTATGTCTTAAAATTAGTAATAAAAACACAAAATCGTATTGATTATCAATACAAATAACTTTTCTCCATTTTAAAAAATTATAAAAACAAGCAATATAATTTTCATAAAATAATTTTAATTTTATTTTTGGATATATCCAAAAATAAAGCAAAAAAAGCTTTTGAAGCTTTTTTAGAATCTTTTTCATTTTTAATCCTTTTTACATAGGTCTGAGAACTTCTTTATTAAATTTATTAAATCTAATTAATTGATTTTCGTATGTATAATAATAAAAACTATTTCTATAATTAAATAGAAAACTTCTACCAGTAATAGCTGCAGGAATACTTGTCGAATTTGTTTTTGCTAAAGAATATAATTGTTCTAAAATTTGCAATTTTTCATCAATTTTATATGTTAATATGACGTCAAAACCGTTATACATCGCGAATTGAAATGGTTTATTATAATAAATATAATTAAAATCTCCATCGAGATCAAGTTTAGTAATACCAAGTTCTACTTCAGCAATTGTATTTAATTTATAATTTGGTAATGATTGACCGTACCCTTGACCTCCAGCATCTACCGGTTTATATAAATCCAAAATATCCGCGCGTACATATTCCGGTTGTTCTATAGAATAATCCCCAAAAAATCTAATATCAAAATCAGTAATAATTCTTAAAGCTTCATCTTTTCCTACTAATTGAAATAAACGATTTATAGTATATAAATCGTCAAATAATTTAGAGTTAAAACCAATAAGATAAAAAGTTTGCAATTCAATTAATTTTCTAAAAAATGAAATTAAAAGATCTTTTTCATTGTTAAATAATTTAACTTGGAATTGGATATTATCAACTTTATATACTGGATTTTCTTTAACTTTCTCATTATATATTTTTTTAACTTCTGTTAAAAAAATATTTTCATCAAAATTATGAGATTTATCTTTCAGGAAATAAAAAAATAAAATATTATCAATATTATTATAAAATGATATTGAATTAATTTTAAATTCAGCTTTTTTAGCATCTGGAGCTTTTTTTGGATCAAAAAATGTCTCAATGTCATAATAAGTTTTATTTAAAATTTTTTTATCCCAGAATTTATCATCTAAATATTTATATTTATTTAAATAATTAATAAAAGCATTCATTCCTGGAGTCAAATCCATATTATAAAATCTATAAAAATCAAGAGAAAAGTTATTTAAAGATTTAACTATATCTCTTATATTATTTTGATTCAAAACATAACTTTTTGCTTCAATTGCTTTCATTAAAATGCCTTTTTATTTAATTTATGATAACCAAGACCTTTACAATAAGGACAAACTTGAATATTATTTTCTTTTAAAATATCATTAAATTGATTATTTAATTTCTCTAAATAATTTCTATGTTGATCTATAGATGATTGAAGCTGTTTTAGTTTGAATTTATTTTCATTTAAATCAAAAATTAATTTTTTATATTTTAAAAATTTTTCATTTAAAGATTTTAATTTTTGAATTTTTTTATTTAATTTATCATCGATATGCTTTTTAGATATTTTAAATTTTTTAATTTGTAATTCAATTATAATCTTTGAGTCACTGAACGATTCTAATTTATATTTATAATCCGAAATTTTTTTATATTTTTGATATGCATTTTTAATATTATCGATTTTTAGAGCTTTTTTAGAAAACTCTAAAAAAGCTTCATTTAATTTTTTTAATTTAGAATTTATTTCTTTATTTTTAATTAAATGATTTTGATAACTTTTAATTAATTTATATCTAAAATATTTTTGTTTAAGAATTTCAGTATTTTTTTCTATTTTATCTTTTTCTTTATTTAAAAGAGCTTTTTTAGATAGCATCTCTTTTAGCTCTTTTTTTGATTTTTGATATTCGATCAATAATAAATATTTATATTTTAATTGAGTCAATTGTAATTTTTTTTCAGTTTTTTGAATTTCTATATCTATTAATTTTATTTGCTTATCTATATTTTTTATTTTATCTGTTTTTTCTTTAATTTTTTCTTTTAATTCAACAATAATTAATGTTAATTGTTCAGTATTAAATAAAAAATTAAATATTTTTTCATTATCATTTGATTTCTTACCAATCATAAATAAATTATCAAATTGAGAGCTAAAAGAGATCTTTTCCATTTGAGCTCTTAATTCTGGTTTTATGTTTTTATATAATTTTTTTATATCAATAAATTTAAAACCAAGTTTTTCCATTTTAGATCGAATTATTTCTTTGGCTAAATTTTTACCTAAGTATTCTTCTCCATCAATTTCATAGATAATTTTTTTTGATTTGTATTTAAGAATTATTTTATCTATTAATTTTTCATTTTCATAATATTCTAATTTTATTTCAGATATTTTTGAACCGATTCTTAAATATCTTTCTTTAAATTCATTAAAAATTAAAGCATTGATTGCTCTAAGTATAGCACTTTTACCTGTATTATTTGGTCCTTCAATTGTACAAAAACCTCTGAATTCAAAAGTTTGATGTTTAATACTTTGAAAATTTTTAATATCAAAAATATATTTATATTTTAATTCTTGATCTATATTTATATTTTTTTCTTGTATTAATAATTTTTTTATTTTTAATTTTTCATTTTTTGATTTTATATTTTCATTTATATTTTCATATTCATAATTAACGACATATGAAATATGAGCATGTTCACTTAAATCACTTGTTTGAGCTACTAATATAATTGTAAAATCATATTGTTGAGCAAAGTTTCTTAAAAATTTACTAAGTCTTTCTCTATATTCAGGTGATACTTGAGCGAAACTTTCGTCAAAAATAAAAAATTTATTTCCTGAATAAAAAAAACCTATAAGAATTTTAAATAAAACACTGATAACACTTAAAACTCCTCCTCCATTGCTTTCAAGGAGTTCTTCATTTTTAGCTATTTGAACTCCGTTTTGATAAAAGACAATATTGTATTTTATTCCAGTTTTTTTAACTTCTTGTTCAATATTAATTTCGATATTATCTTGAAAAATATCTTTTAAAGCAGAATTAATAATATCAAGAATAATATCTTTTTTATATTCAAGTTTATAATTTTTAAGCATTTCAATTATATTAATTGCTATATTTTCAATTTGAATTTTTTCTTTTAAATCATTATATTGTAAAAGAAGAGCTTTTTTAGATTCTTTTAGCTTTTTTAGCTCTTCTTGTTGATTAAATAAAATATATTTTATATTTTCTAATTTTTCATTCTCAAACATTAAAATCCTTTAAATAAATTTATTCCTTTTTTGCTTCTATTTTTAATTCAAATATAATTTTTTCTTGTAAGATTCTTAATGTTTCTAAAGTATCTAAAAATAATAAAGCATTTTCTTTCTTTTTAAAATAAAATGTTAATAATTTTAAAGTTTCTGTATATTTATACGAAATTAAAGCTTCAAGTGTTAATAAACCAACTGTATATAATATATCATTATCTTTAAAATCTTTAAATTCATTATAAATATTTAAATCAATATCTGATTTAATTCTTTTAAAATATTCATGTTTGTAAGTTAATTCTAAAATATGGATTTTAGATAAATCGATTGCTTTATTTCCTAAAATAATTATTTTATTATTTTTTTCGTCCCAATAAAGAATGTATTCTTCAATTTGTGCAAAAGGTTTTAGATCTTTTATAGATTCTAAAGCCTTTTGATCTCTAATCATTTTTCACTCCTAATAAATCTTGCATTGCTTCTGAAATATCTCGTATTTCTTTTTGAGCACTTGATTTTAGTCTTAAATTAAAGAAATTTCGAAGACCATCCGGATACCAAGCATTCCAAATAATTGTATAGGTACTAACCGGTAAAAGATCTCTAGCTTCTTGCATTGATATACCATTTTCAAGAGCTTCATTAACTTTTTCAATTCCTTTTACTATATATTCGATATTGGAATCTGTATTCATTTTTGGAGTTAATCTAAAATCAATCGGAATTTTATTTAATGTAGTATATCTTCTTGATAATTCTTGATAAGAAGCTCTTCTATGTCTCAGAAATTGTCTCGCATCTCTTATTGTCATTTTAATTCTAAAAACATGAAAATTATTTTCAATTAAAAATATTTCTTCGGGTTTTGTATTATACCATATTTTATCTTCAATATCAAATAACCATTTAAATTCAGAAAAATAATTTATATCGAAATTTTCTTTTATATAATTAAAGAAAGCTATATCATACATTAAAGCTCTAAGATTCGTAATTAAATAATTCTGATTAATCCAATAACCAAAACGAATGATATTTAATTCTAAATCATGATTCGTCTTTTTTAGAACTTTTTCAATTTCATTTAATATATGATTTATAATATCTTTATTTTCAATTTCAAGTTCTTTTTTTAATTTATCATTTTTTAATAAAGTAAATCCAAAATCTAAAATAAATTTTTCCATATAATTTTGCATAATTTTTATTTTTTCAGAATCAATTAAAACTGGTACGAATTCAAACGAACTTGAAGGCAATCCAATGCTTTCTCTAGCAAGTTTATCAAAAAGTTTGAAATTTGGTTTTAATGAATTATTTCCATAACAGACGCTTGCTATTGTACTTACAGCTTGAACACGAGATTCATGCGATGTATTTGCTTTACTAAAATCCCAGGATTCAACAAATCCTGGTTCAAGATGATTATAATAATTTTCTTTCCATAATTCTTTTTTATTTCTTAATTTCATTGTTTCTCCTTAATTTTATTTTTTTAATTTCTTTTAATTTCTTTGATTGCTTTTTGTCTTAAAATGCAACTACCACATTTACCACATGGGCTACCATCTTTATTTGGATAATAACAACTATAGCTAATATTTAATATTTTATTGAATTCTTCTTCACCTAATTCATTATACATTTCTTTAAGCATATTTATTTTAGTTTTATTATAAAATGGAGCTATAACTCTATAATTATATTTTTCTTTTCCTGCTCTTGGAATTAATCCATTGATTTTTGTAAGCCAAATCTCGCTATTATCAAGGTACAACATTCCTTCGCTTAAATTTAATCCAAATAAGAAATCTGCAGAATTTAAACCTTTTCCTTCTGCATAAATAGCCATCATTTCTGCAAATAATGTATTCCTAAATGGAATATATGCCAAAGTGCTTTCTGCTTCTCTTGCATCTGCTTGAGCGTTTCGATTAATTAATTTAATATCATGATTATAAATCATTGAAATATCCTGCATTATTCCCTCGACATTCATGACTCGAGCAGTTACATTTAAATCAGAAAAATTTTCT
>Ga0256836_1000234_pt1 | contig 32838 bp, 35 predicted proteins | sample 4561380metaG_FD_185974 | JGI IMG/M metagenome (GOLD analysis project Ga0256836, IMG submission 185974) | Hydrothermal vent microbial communities from Guaymas Basin, Mexico - 4561-380 | ecosystem: Environmental > Aquatic > Marine > Hydrothermal vents | place: Mexico: Guaymas Basin | collected...
TCCACGTACATGAGTGCCTGTAGTTTCTCTTCAGCTGTCCAGTACTTTCTCTTTCTCATTTTGACCCCCTTATGAGATTGTCTAATCTGTCGCTTCAGTTGTCCAGTGATTTAGGGGGTCGTAGCATTTGTGAGTCTGTAGTGTAGAGTCCTAAAATTGGGAATCTTTATTCCAAGTTCTCCAAATGTTTTCCTCGCTACTCCTTCTGTTTGCCTGTAAGGAAGCCTCAGAGCAAACTTCAGAAACAGTAACAGCATTATCAATTGTTCTGGGTAAGTGTATGGTCTTCCTCTCTTTTTCTGCTTGTTTGGTGTAACAGCGATTGTTTCTGGGTCTATGAGGATTTCTCCCCTTCTTACAAGTTCTCTGTTGTATTTCTTCCAGTCTCTTTCCATGGCAGGATTATTTTAACCTACCTAATTTTTGGACACAGCAACAAGAACTTGATAGATAAAGTTGGCGAGAAATTCGGGATTAAAAAAAACGTTGAGACTTTCATGAATTTTTTGTTCTAAAGAAATAATAAAGCTCTTAAAAGGGGAGAGAAAGTATTAATTCAGAGTTCTGAAGTTTTTGAGCTGAAAGAGAGGAAAATCAGGAATCCCCGTACAGGAGAAATAATTGAGGTTCCCAGGAAGAAAAAAATTTACTTTAGACCCCCTTCTAAGCTGTAGTGTATACTGTAGTATCCTGTAAAATGCTTGATGTTGATAAGGATCTTGCTTCATCATCTTTTCAGTAATGGTTATAGGCATTTTTCTCTCCTCTAATCTAATAACCGTTTAAGTATGAATCTTAATTTAGGTCTGTACTAGAGAGCCATGAAGAGCTTTCTTATGTAGTCGGCTCTCTCTTTCTTTGAAAACTTTAAAAGTTCCTTTATCAGGCGGTTAAAGTAAATTTCAAAGTCTTCAAACTGCACAGGACTGCAAGTATTTTGTCCTCAATTCTTAGGCTTTCCATTAGTTTTTTACAGGAGAAGTCCTTTATGTCCCTGAACTCGTTAAATTATTTTCTATTATTTTCTTTTTATAAAGTTTTCTACTTAAAATTACCTGATTGATTTCCTTTTCAAGGGAAGCCTGCAGTAAGAGCAAACAATACTCCAGCGTATTTCTTTCTGAATAAATTTGTAACTCCAAGTGGAATATTGAACCGTCCTCAAGCTCGGTCACAAATTCAGTTTTCATAATTCTTTCTCCTTATCTTCGGTTAAGAAGATATTATACTTAGAGCAAATTGAAAAATAAACTTAATCAATGGAGGTATCGAAGTGGTAAAGAACAGTTACACAAAAAAGCTTCAAGAAATTTTAGGGAAAGAAAAAGTTAAGGATTCAACTTCCTGGAGATTATCGTACGCTTACGATGGAACACCTACCGGATATAAGGGAATACCTGACGTTGTTGTCTTTCCTAAAGATGAGGAGGATGTAGCTAAAGTTTTAGCGTTTGCAAATGAGAACGGAATTCCAGTTTATCCCAGAGGGGCAGGTTCGGGGTTAACGGGAGGTTCAGCTCCACTTGAAGGAGGAATCGTAGTTTCTACTGAGAAGATGAACAGGATAATTGAGATTGATGAGGACAACTTAGCTGTTTTAACTGAACCGGGAGTTGTAACTTACGAGCTCCAAAAGGAGGTTGAAAAGAGAGGGCTTTTCTACCCGCCTGACCCTTCAAGTTACAAGTACTCAACAATCGGCGGAAACATAGCAGAGAACGCCGGAGGGCCAAGGTGCGTTAAGTATGGAGTAACAAAGGACTACGTAATGCAGCTAAAAGTTGTCTTTGCAGATGGAACGATTTCAAAGGTAGGCTCTAAAGCAGTTAAGTCTGTTGCAGGGTACAACTTAAAGGACTTGATAGTTGGCTCTGAAGGAACCCTTGCCTTTATAACAAAGGCCTACCTAAAGCTCATCCCTTCACCTGAAGCAGTTAGAACGGCAATGGCCGTTTTCCCTAAAGTTGAACAGGCTGCTCAGGCAGTTGCCGACATGTTTAAAAATAAAGTCATACCTACCGCATGTGAGTTCCTTGATAAAAACTCAATAGTTGCAGTTGAAAATTACGCAAAGATAGGACTTCCAACTTACGCTGAAGGACTTTTAGTAATTGAGGTTGACGGATACGAAGCTGTAGTTGATGAGCTGATAAACAGGGTAATAAAGGTCTGTAAGGACGCTGGAGCCGAAGAAATTAAGAGGGCGTCTACACCAGAAGAGAGGGAAGCTATCTGGCTTGCGAGGAGAGCGGTTTCTCCTGCAATTGTTCAGCTTAAGCCGAAGAAAATTAACGAAGACGTTGTAGTCCCTAGAAGTAAAATTCCGGAGCTGATTAAAAATGTTTATAAAATAGCCGATAAGTATAATTTGATGGTCGTTAACTTCGGCCATGCTGGAGATGGAAATATCCACGTTAACTTCATGTACGAGCCGGAAGAAGAGGAAAGGGTTGAAATGGCTGTAAGGGAAGTTTTTGAGCTTACTCTCTCACTGGAAGGTTCAATTTCAGGTGAACACGGTATAGGGTGGATGAAAAAGGAGTTTCTACCCCTTGAAGTGGGAAAAGCCCTTGAGAAGATGAAGGCTATTAAGAGAGCTCTAGACCCTAATAACATACTAAACCCGGGGAAGATCTTTGACCTCTAAGGTCTTTCCCATTTTACTTCAATACTCTAGCAAGGTGGTGAAAAGATGGATATAGCCACCCTAATAGGTATAGGCGGTGCATTCTTACTCATTATCGTCTCTATTGTAATCGGAGGAAGTCCTGGAGCGTTCATTAACATCCCCTCTCTCTTAATCACAGTCGGCGGTGGACTTGCTGCAGGAATGGCCGGCTTCCCTATGGGAGAGTTCATAAACGGCCTAAAGGCCATGCTTAAGGCTATCAACCCCGGGATGCCAAACCCTATAGAGGAAATAGACTTTTTAACAGATGTAGCAAAGAAGGCTAGGAAAGAAGGAATTTTAGCCCTGGAGTCCGACATTGATACTTTCTATTCAAGGGACCCCTTCTTTGGCGGAATAATGAGGATGTTAATTGACGGACTTGAAATGGAAGAGATAAAGAGCACAGCCGAAGCATCTATGGCGCAAATAGAGCAGAAACTATCAACAGAAGTATCGGTCTGGGAATCTCTGGGAGACCTCTTTCCTGCCTTTGGAATGATTGGAACGTTAATCGGTCTTATCCAGATGCTCCAGAACCTATCCGACCCTTCAGCACTCGGTCCCGGAATGGCCGTAGCGATGATTACAACCCTCTACGGTGCAATACTTGCTAATACTTTATGTATCCCCATTTCTAAAAAACTTAAGTACTACAAAGACCTTAAAATGCTCTTCCTTGAAGCATACCTTCTAACTGCAGAGGCAATAGAAAAGGGAATTAACCCAAACATACTCAGACAAAAGCTTGCAGGTCTCTTTGGAGTGAAAGTAGAAGAGGGTTAAGTAGATGGCAAGAAAGAAAAAGGAGGAGTGTAAAGCTCCTCCTGCCTGGCTCACAAGTTTCGGCGACCTAATGTCCCTCCTTTTAACCTTCTTTATTCTCCTCTACTCTATGTCAACTATTTCCCTTGAAAAGTTCTACCAGGCAATAAAGGGAATAATTGAGGCCTTCGGCGGCCACTACGTAGTTTACGAGGAAAGGGTAATAAGGGGTAAAAACGTTCCTGTCCAGATGCCAAACATGTACCCTAAGATGAAAAGCAGAAAGGAAATTGAAGAAAAAGTCCACAAAATAAAGGAAACTTTAAGGACTTTTGGAGTTAAATCTGAAGTAGCAAAGTATGGACAGAGTATTAGGCTAAGAATAAATACAGATAAACTTTTCCCTCCGGGAAGCGATAAACCTTATCCTGAAGCAATTCCTCTAATTATGGAACTCTGTAAGAAACTAAAAGAACTTGATTTACCTTTAACTATTGAAGGACACACAGACAACACTCCAATTAGAAGTGGAAGGTTTCCCTCAAACTGGGAACTCTCAGCTGCAAGAGCAACAGCAGTCCTGAGGCTCTTTATTCAGTGTGGCTATGACCCTAAGAAACTCTCAGCAGCCGGGTGCGGAGAGTACCACCCAGTAGCTCCAAACACAACTCCGGAAGGGAGAGCTAAAAACAGGAGAATTGAAATAGTGATTCACTTACCGATGTAGGAGTAGGATGGCAAGGAAGAAGAAGGAAGAGTGTAAAAGCGTACCGGCATGGCTAACAAGCTTTAGTGACCTAATGTCACTCCTACTGACCTTCTTCATTCTCCTTTACTCTATGTCAACTCTTGATATAACAAAGGCAATGAAGTTCTTATCATACTTTCAAGGGGAGAGAGCCAAGAGCTTTAAAGAGATTTCCATAGTAAAACCTATAAAAATCTATACAGAAGACGTTGCCCGAAAGATAAAAAAGCTAATAAAGAGACTCCTTCCGGTATACGGTTATCAGCTGGTAGTAACTGAACAGTACGTAATGATCAGGCTCTTTAACAAAATTCTCTTTGAAAAGGACACTGTAAAACTAACTCCCCAGGCTAAGAAAGCCCTTGAGAAGATAGCTCAAGTAATAAAATCCTTAAAACGGAAACTACAGGGTACGAGTTGAAGGCCACACGAGTAAAGATGAACCTACCAAACCGATAAAAGGTGTCAATGACAGTTGGGACCTCTCAATTCTAAGGGCCACTCAAGTTGCAAAGTACTTAATATCAAAGGGCGTTGATCCTAAAAAAGTTTTCGTTGTCGGTTACGATGCTACAAGACCCCTTTACACCTGGAATAACCCAATACTTCAGGCAAGGAACAGGAGAGTTGAAATCTACCTTGAAGTTGCAGTTCCTAAGGAAGAAGAGGAGGAGAAGATTCTAATAAAGAAAAAGGAGAAACTCCCCACCAAAGGCGGGGAGGAAAGGAAGGCTAGTTCAGAAAAACGTTAAGTTTCTTCCTCATTGCATACTCTCTCATCTTCTTCTTAGCCCTGGTTTCAAGCTGGCGAACTCTCTCCCTGCTTATCCCTAACTTCTCACCGATCTCCCTTAAGGTCTTAGGTTCGTTCCCGTCAAGTCCAAAGCGCATAATAATTATCTTCTTTTCCTGAGGAGTTAACTGCTCAAGCATCTCCTGAATGCTCTGCTTGAGTTCCTCCTGAACTACCTTTTCCTCAACTTCAGCAGTCCCTTCACCCTTAAGGAAGTCCTTAAAGGTAGTATCTTCCTCATCGCCAATGGGAGTATCAAGGGAGAGGGGAACCTGGCAGATAGAAAGGAGTCTCTCTATCTCCTTAGGCTCCATCCCAACGTGCTGCGCAAGCTCCTCTATGGTCGGTTCCCTTCCAAGCTCTTTAAGGAGTTCCCCGTAAGAACGGGTAATCTTATTGACTAAAACCGCCTGTTTCACAGGTATCTTAACAGCTCCTGTCTGCTGGGCAAGGGCCTGCATTATGGACTGTCTAATCCACCAGACTGCGTAGGAGATAAACTTAACTCCCTTATCAGGGTCAAACCTTCTGGCCGCCTCAATCAGCCCCAAAATCCCTTCTGCTATAAGGTCGTGAAGGGGAAGACCGCAACCGAGGTACTTCTTTGCGACGCTGACAACGAACCTTAAGTTTGACTCAACAAGCTTCTTTAAAGCTTCCTTATCCCCCGCTTTTGCCCTCTTTGCAAGCTCAATCTCCTCCTCCCTCGTTAAAAGAGGGATCTTTGAAATTGACTTTAAGAAAGCGTCCAGAGAGTCCTTATCAGGAACAAAGGATTCAATTAAAGTAGGGTCTATCTCCTGATCAAAGAGGGAAAGATTTGTCTCTTCTCCCTCAAAGTCTAAGTTATCAATATCTACATTCTCTTCATCTTCAAATAGGAACTCCTTCTCTTCCATACCAACCTCTCCTAATCTTCAGGGTTTAAAACTACGTAAATTACTCCTTCTCCCCTTACTACTTTAAGGAGAACTCCGGAGCTACCTGCCTTCCTAATAATACTTAACAAGTCATCAACACTCTTAACGGGCCTTAAATCCTTAGGAGTTACCCCAGCAGCGACAATAATATTTCCCTCTCTAAGGCCTGCATCATCAGCAGTTGAACCTGGCCTCACCTCAGTAACAATTAAACCGTGCTTAATCCACCTTGGAACTCTCAGCTTGCTCTTTAAATCAGGAGTTAACGGCTGAACGGAAAATCCAAATTTAGACATTAAATCAACGTGGGCAAGGGACTGGGTTCCCGGCATTTGACCAATTTTCACTTTAAGGACCTTTCTTTTACCGTCCCTAATTACAGTAATTTTGACTTCTTCACCGGGCTTTGTATTGATTACTTTTAACTGAAGGTCTGCAACGTTCTTTACAGGTTCTCCGTTAAACTCAACAATTATATCTCCAGCCTTCAAACCTCCCTTTTCAGCAGGACTGTTAGGCATGACTTTAGTTACTAGAACCCCCTCTTTAACGCCAAATTTCTTAGCAAGTGAAGGAGAAACGTCCTCAATGTAAACTCCGAGCCAACCCCTTATTACCTTACCGTACTTAAGGAGGTCGTCCATTACTTTCTTTGCTATGTTTATCGGAACTGCAAAACCGAGTCCTTGAGCATTCCTAACTATAGCTGTATTAATCCCGATAACTTTACCGTGAATGTCACAAAGAGGGCCACCGCTGTTGCCGGGATTTATAGCAGCGTCGGTCTGGATGAAGTTCTCTATCGGGTTAAGGCCTAAACCGTGTCTTCCCTTAGCAGAGATAATACCGTGGGTCACAGTCCAGTTTAAACCGTAGGGGTTACCAATTGCTATAACGAACTGACCAACCTTTATCCTATCCGAATCCCCAAGCTCAACTACAGGAACCTTTTTATCCCCAACTTTTATCTTTATTAAAGCAACGTCGGTCTTCGGATCAGTTCCAACAACTTTTGCCTTGTAAACGGAGCCGTCACTCAGTTTGACCTTTATCTTCTTAGCCTTTGATACAACGTGGTTGTTCGTCAATATGTATGCCCAGCCGTCTTCAACCTTAACTATGAAACCTGAACCTAAAGAGCGCGTTTCAAAGCGCCGGGGAATTTCAGGGAACGGAAATCCGAAATCGTGAAAGAAGTTCCTAAACTCGGGGGGAATGGGAGGGTGCTTTATCTCTACCTCAGAAACTGTACTAATATTAACAACTGCAGGCTTAACCTTTTCAACAACTTCCTCAAAAACGTTCTGGAGGGATTCAACAACCTTGTAGTCCCAAATCTGAGCTGAAAGGGCCGGCTGGGAGGAGAAAAAGCCAAAGAGGAAAACTGCAGCCGTAAAACTCCTTAGAAGCTGTCTGGTGTTCATCGCACTACCTCCTTTTGATTTTACTTGTTCTCTGTTAAAGCGTAGATTATCTTCTTAACCTTCTTCTCACTTAAAACCCTCTTTGCACCTATGAACCTTCTCTTAAAGTACCTCTTATTCAAGCTTGAAATAGCAAGGCCATGGTACATTGATGAAAAGTGGATAAACCTGCCGTTTCCTATGTAAATACCTACGTGGGAAGGATAACGGGCGTAAGTTCTAAAGAAAACCAAGTCCCCAACTTTTAAGTTACCAATATCAACGGGCACACCAACGTTAAACTGAGCCCTTGCAGTCCTTGGAAGTTTAATTCCAAGTTTCCTATAGACGTACATCGTAAAAGAGGAACAGTCTAGGCCAAAGTGAGGGTTATTCCCACCGAAAACGTAGGGAGTACTCTTCAGTTTCTTAAATATCTCAGCAAAGAGCTTAAAGAGAGCTCCCTTATACTCAGGATCGTTAAGAATTGAAAGGCTCCAATTATCGTACTTTACGTCCAAGGGAGTAGAAAGAACCTGCGCAAGCTCTTCAGCCTCTCTGTAAACAACTTCTGTAAGAGGGTTAATCTCACTCCCTACAATTTTTGAACTAAGAGCCTGTTCTGATTCTTTCTTAAGGAATGCTATAGTCTCACCGCTCTTTCTAGGCCTAAACTTCCTGTACCAAGAAGGAGTATGCCTCGTTCCGGGAATTATTAGCTTCTGTCCAACCCTTATAGTATTACTCCTCAAACCGTTCAGCCTCTTTATCTTAGACACAGTTGTGTGGAACTTCTTAGCAATCTTGTAGAGGGAGTCACCGGGTTTAACCCTGTAAATATCAGCCTGGGCAGGTAGAGCAAAAGTGAAGGCAAGCACAAGGGAAGTTAACAATCTCTTCAAACTATCCTCCTCCAATACCCCTTGCTAATTATACCTGATGGAGAGCAGAAGCCCCTTCCTTTTCAATCTCAACCTGCTCCTTTACGTACCTGTAGTAGTTAAACAGGGAGTCAACAACTCCATTTTCTATGTTTGAAATGAGGTCCTCAAAGAGGAGAAAGGCCTCCTTCTTAAACTCAATAACTGGATCCCTCTGACCGTAACCTCTCCAGCCAATACTCTCTTTAATGTGGTCTAGAGCTCTTAAGTGCTCCCTCCAGTAGTGGTCAAGGCGGTCAAGCATAACCATCCTTTCAATTTCCCTCAACTGACCTTCACCAACTAAGCTCTCAAGCTCTTGGTACTTCTTAACTAAAGTATCATAGATAATTTTGGCTAACTTCTCCCTGTCATTAAAGGCACCTTCAATCTGGAGCTCCACAAGCTCGTTGTAGGTCTCAGGAATCGGAAATTCAAAGCCAAAGCGTGTTTCAAGGGTCTTCTTAAGGTCCTTAAGGTTCCACTCATCTGGTAACACGTTTTCTGGAGCAAAGAGGTCAACAAGTTCCCAAGCTATATCCTCAAAGAACCCAAGTATCTCCTCTTTAAAGTTTTCTCCCTCTAAGATCTTATTCCTCTGCTCGTAGATAACCTTCCTCTGAACGTTGTAGACCTCATCGTACTCAAGGAGCCTCTTCCTAATCTGGAAGTTCTGCTCCTCAACCCTCCTCTGTGCATTCTCAAGAGCCTTACTCACCATCTTGTGGGTTATTGGCTCATCCTCAGGAACATTCATAATCTCCATCATCTTCTTAATCCTGTCCGAACCAAAGAGCCTCAGGAGGTTATCCTCTAGGGAAAGGAAGAACCTTGATTCTCCAGGATCCCCCTGCCTTCCGGCACGACCCCTTAACTGGTTGTCAATCCTCCTTGACTCGTTCCTCTCCGTTCCAATTATGTAAAGGCCTCCAAGCTCTTTAACTTTTTCCTTTTCCTTCTCGGTAATTTCCTTGTACTTCTTGAGAGTTTCCCTGTAAATTTCCTCGTACTTTTCTTTACCGACCTTCTCAGGAGTTATCCCCTTTTCTTTAAGCTCCCTCTTTGCAAGGAATTCAGGGTTCCCTCCGAGGAGAATATCTGTTCCCCTACCTGCCATGTTTGTAGCGATAGTAACAGCCCCAAGCCTTCCTGCCTGGGCCACAATCTCTGCTTCCTTCTCGTGGTACTTAGCGTTAAGGACCTGATGGGGAATTCCCCTCTTCCTCAGTAGCCTTGACAGGTACTCCGAATCCTCAATTGAGTTAGTTCCTACTAAAACAGGACGCCCGATTTTATAGTTCTTCTCAATCTCCCTAATTACCGCTTCAAACTTTGCCCTCTTTGTCTTAAAGATTAAGTCTGGATGGTCCTTCCTAATTACAGGCTTGTTCGTCGGTATAACTACAACGTCAAGGCCGTAGATCTCTTTAAGTTCAGCAGCTTCTGTCTCTGCAGTACCCGTCATACCAGCCAACTTCTTATAGAGCCTGAAGTAGTTCTGGAGGGTAATCGTCGCAAGGGTCTGGTTCTCAGCTTCAATCTTTACCCCCTCTTTCGCCTCTACTGCCTGGTGGAGACCGTCGCTCCAGCGCCTTCCCGGCATTATCCTTCCTGTAAACTCATCAACAATTACTACTTTTCCGTCCTTAACTACGTAGTCAACGTCCCTCTTAAAGAGGTGGTGGGCCCTTAAAGACTGGATAATTGCGTGGAGGAGGTCTGAAAACTTAGGGTCGTAAAGGTTAAAGTCTTTCATTCCTGTCATTTTCTTTACGATTTCTTCAACCCTCTTAATTCCCTCGTCGGTTAAAACTGCAGTCTTGGTCTTCTCCTCTACCTTAAAGTCCCGGTCCTTCTTGAGCTGGCGGACTATTCCATCTGCAATGTAGTAAACGTCAACGCTCTCCTCTGAAGGACCAGAGATGATTAAGGGAGTTCTTGCCTCGTCTATGAGAATTGAGTCTGCCTCGTCAACTATTGCGTAGAAAAGGTCCCTCTGGACCTTATCCTCCTTTGAGAAGACCATATTATCCCTTAAGTAGTCAAAACCAAACTCAGAGTTGGTTCCGTAGGTTATATCCCGAGAGTACATCTCCTTCCTTTCTTCTTTCTCCATCTGATTTTGGAGGTACCCAACGGTCAAGCCTAAGTAGTTGTAAACGGGGCTCATCCACTCAGCGTCCCTCTTGGCAAGGTAGTCGTTAACGGTAACAACGTGAACACCTTTCCCCGCAAGGGCATTAAGGTATGAAGGGAGAGTTGCAACGAGGGTTTTACCCTCACCTGTCTTCATCTCTGCAATTTTTCCTTGATGAAGAACTATTCCACCAATAAGCTGAACGTCGTAGTGGCGCATTCCTAAAGTTCTCTTTGCAGCCTCCCTAACTGCAGCAAAGGCTTCAGGGAGGATTTTATCCATGTACCTAAACTTCTCTTCGTCCGTAGGGAGTTTCTCTATCTCTGAACGCCACTTGGCAGTTAAAGACTGGAGCTCCTCCTTACTCTTCTTTTCAAACTCCTTCTCAAGGGAGTTTATCCTTTCAACTATGGGCTTTAACTTCTTAATTACCCTGTCATTCCTACTTCCAAATATCTTGGTCAAAACAGCATTAATCATTCTTTCCTCCAGAATTAGTTTTAAACCTTAATTGAACCTACAAAACTTGGAGGGATTTAGGGAGAAGCCCTTGGAGGCGAAGATGGAAGGTGGTAAGACAGTTTTAAACTAAAGGAGTAATTAAAGAAAATAGAGCTCCTTTCACCCCTTTCTCTAAGCTCTGGTTTAGATACAACCTCTTTAGAGGTTTTACTAAGGATAAGTTCAACTTTCGGAGAGTCTTCAAACGAAAAAGAGTACCCTGTTGGCGCGTAGCTGCAGGTAAAGACCGTTAGAAAAACAATACCAACTATTAAGCTCTTAAATCTCATAGCCAATTAATAATATTTCATTCAAACCTAAATGTCAAAAACAGCACTCCGGTTTGGAAGTATCGGCTTAACTCTGTCCCTAATGCCACAGACAAAGCTGTAACTGAGAAGCCTTTCAAGGGCTCTCTCCCCCTTTACGTAGTAGGGAATAACGTGCCAAGTTCCAAAGTGAATAGGAATCAGATACTTAGCTTCCAAAATCCTAAACCCCTTTACGGCCTCTTCAGGAGTCTGATGGAACTTCCTAAAGAAAGGCATAAAACCACCAATTGGAAGGAGAGCAAAATCTATCCCTTTAAACTTCTCAGCCCAGAGCTGGTACAGGTTCTCAGAAAAGGCCGTATCCCCTCCAAAAAGAAACTTCACTGAATCTACTTCAAAGACAAAACCTCCAACGCCTGTATCAGGGTAAAAGAGGTTTCTCCCCCTGTTGTGAAATACCGGAATTTTCGTTATTTTTACGTTTTTATAGGTAAAAGTTTCAAAGTCCTTAAGCTCAACAACCCTTTCGCTCTTTATGACCTTACCGCACTTTTCAGGTGTAACTATGGGGAACTTACCACCTAACCGCCTGATAGTTTTAAGGTCAAGGTGGTCGTAGTGGGCGTGGGAGATGAGAACGACATCAGGGGAAAGCTCTTCAGGCTCTTTTGAGGGAGGAACTAACCTCTTTATACCTCCTGCAGAAAGGGTAAGGAACGGATCGGTTAGGACTTCCAAACCGCCAATCTTTACCGAGAAAGTTGAATGACCTAAATTTTCTATCTGTAGTGTCATGGAGTTGAGTTTATCAAACTTAGGGGAGATTACAATGGAAAAGGGATTTAGGGATATAGAGGAGTTCTTCCTCAGGGCAGAAAAGGAGATGCAGAAGAGCTCCACCATTACCCAGAAGAGGAGGAAAGCTCAAAAGACTGAAACGAGGGAAGAGCTCATCTCAAAGATAAAGAACCTAACCGAGAAGTTAAAGGGAAAGGATAGGAAGATTAAGGAGCTCTTTAGCGAGATTGCAGTCCTCCGGGATAAGCTTGAGACTTACAGAAACAGAGAGAGAGAGCTTAAGAGGAAGGAAGAGGAACTAAAGCAGATAGACCAGTTTAAGAAAAGGATAAAAAACCTCCAGGAGGAAGTTTCAAAGCTTAAGGGAGAACTCAAAGAGAAGGAAAGCCAAATAGAGACTTTGAAAGCCCAGGAAGTTCCTAAACCTAAGGTAGAGCTCTTCATTGAAGTAGCTCTAAACTCCGTATCTGAACTTGTAACCGGCAAGAATAAAGTAAAAGTCCTTTTTTCCAAAAGGTTCAGGAAAGACATGGTAAAGGAAGTCTCTGTTCGCCCCTTCCTCTTTAACAGCTTCATTTCCGCCCTTGAGAGGATTGAATCAACCTCAAGGCTCTTAAAAAGAGATGCAAAGCACGACATATACAGAGTAAGGGTTACATCTCCCTACGGGGAGTACAGGGCTATCTACCTTAAGCTTGAAGGAGATACTGTAAAGTTCGTCCGCTTCGGCCAGAGGGACTCAATCTACAAGGAGCTTGATGCCTGCGGCTGGAGTTTCAGTTGATAATAAAGGACCTTGATAGAGTAAAGGAGGTTATCTGGCTAAGCAAAGAAGAGGAAGAAGCTTTTAAAGAGGTAACTAAAGTTTACCCTTTTTCCTCTAGTCTCTACTACTTAAAAGTTGCCTCAAGGAGCAATGCTGTAAGAAAAATGCTCCTTCCATCTTTAGAGGAAGTTGACCCTGAGATTCAGAAGTTCGGACAGGATGACCCTCTAAACGAGGAGGGAGACAAAAAGACCCCCTTCCTAACCCACAGGTATCCAGACAGGGTTTTAATAGTTACAACAAACCAGTGCCCCGTTCTCTGCCGCTACTGTATGAGAAAGAGGAACTGGAAGTTAAAACCCTTCGTAATAGAAGATAGAGAGATAGACAGAGCCATTGAATATATAAAGGGAAATCCGAAAGTAAGGGACGTTTTAATCTCCGGAGGAGAACCCCTCTCCCTCCCTGTAGAGAAGCTGGAAAGGCTACTCATCGGGCTGAAAAAGATTGAAACCGTTGAAGTAGTTAGGATAGGAACCAGATTGCCAGTCGTTGACCCTGAAAGGGTTTTAAGGGAAGAACTGTTAGGCTTAATTGAGAAGGCTGAAAAGGTGTGGATAAACACCCACTTTAACCACCCAGACGAAATAACTCCTGAAGCTAAGGAAGTCTGTAGGGCTCTCTTAAAGAGCTCAGCTCCGGTAAACAACCAAACAGTCCTCTTAAAGGGAGTAAACGATTCGGCAGATACCCTAGAAAGGCTCTTTAGAGGCCTCCAGAAGATAAAGGTTCGCCCCTACTACCTGTTCCACTGCGACCCGGTAAAGGGAGTAATGCACTTCTCAACAACAATAACGAAAGGACTTGAGATTTTGAGGGAGCTCTTTAGGAGAATCTCTCCACTGGCAATTCCCTACTACGCAGTTGACGGCCCCGGAGGTTACGGAAAGGTTCCCCTACTTCCCAAAAGGTTTAAGAAGGTAGGAGACCATTACACCTTTGAGTCATTTAAAGGAGAGATATTCACTATGGCAGATAGGTAGATTAAAGGGGGAACGGAATTCCCCCTAATTAGTAAACTGTAACCTCTCCGCTAACTAGCTTCTTCCAGGTGTTCTTCATATCTGCAAGGCAATCTCTAACTATAACTTCAACCTTTGACTGGAATGCCTCTGTAGGCTCGGAGCTCCTAGCCTTCACATCAACGGCTAGAGGCTGGTTTACGGGCTTTCCGATCTGGCTCACCATGTAAACGTAAGCCTCTTCAATCTCAGGGATTTCCTCAACAACCTTCCTGGCGATTTCGTTTGAAGTTATGTTATAGAGCTTTCCAACGTGGGTAATTGGGTTCTTTCCAGCAGCTGCCTCAAGGCTCATAGGTCTATATGGGGTAATTAGGCCGTTAACCCTGTTACCCCTTCCGACTTCTCCGTCGTCTCCAGCTTCGGCGCTCGTCCCAGTAACAGTTATGTAAACGTTACCCCTTTCTAGGTCGTCACCCGTGTTAACTTCAACCTCAACTTCACGGTCTGTAAACTTCTTTGCAACTTCAGTAGCTATCTTCTTAACGTTCTCCCTCTTCTGGGCATAGTCATTAACGTCCTTAACGAACCTATCAACAAAGGCACAGGCAACTGTAACCTTAATTTTCTCTCCAACCCTTACTCCCATTACCTTAATATCTTCGCCAATCTCAGGGTGGATTTTCTTTAACTCCTTATCGTTTAACCTCTTTTCAATGTGGTAGACGACGTTCTCAAGGTCGTCAAAGGGAGCGTATCCGACTCCAAAGGAGGTATCGTTTGAAAGGGGAACTCCCTCCTTAAGCTGCCTCATGTAGATATCTACAAGGTCAACAGAACCGGGTCTAATGTATGTATGAATCCTCACGTGCTTTTCAGGGTCTATTGCATGGATGTTCTCCCTTAACCACTCCTTTGCACTTTCAACTGCAATCTCATCAACGGGAATCTCTACTCCCTTATACTCCTTAATAGCTCTACCTGAAAGGAAAATCTCTATAGGCTCCTTTACTTCCCCTCCGCCAAACTTTGGAAGTGCACTACCGCCGACTAAGAGGTTCTTATCAACGTTGTGGTGAAGGACAAAGCCGAACTTCTCATAGTAGAACTTACACAGCTCAGCAGAGAGCTTTTCGGCCAAAGCATCACAGATTGTATCGGGATGTCCAAGACCCTTCCTCTCAACGATCTCAATCTCCTGAGCGTAAACAGGCATAGTATCAAGGGGGGTGACCTTAATGTTCATTTACCTGCCTCCTTCTATTAGGTAGGGTTAAAAAGTTTAAGTGAATATTATCAGCAATTGAGGAGCTCCTCAACAACCTCAATAACTTTTTCCGGCTTTAGGTCAACCATACACTTAAAGTGTCCCTCGGGACACCTCCTTCCTCCGTGAAGGCCGCAGGGCCTACACTTAAGTCCCTTAAGTTCAACAAATTTTCCCCTACCGTAGGGAAAGAATCCAAAGTCGGGAACTGTAGCTCCGTAAACCTCAACAACGGGAGTGTTGAAGGCCGAAGCAACGTGAACGGGGGAAGAGTCGTTTGAAACTAAGAGTTTAGCTCCCTTTATAAGGGAAAAGAACTCCTTTAAAGAGGTTTTAGAGCAGAGGTTAATCCCTCTCCTCCCCATTAGCTCAAAAACTCTACTGCAGTAAACCTCATCAGACTTTGAACCAACTATTACAACTTTTAAACCCTTCTTTAGTAGGTAATTTCCTACCTCTGCATAGTACTCAGGGAGCCAAGCCTTTGTAGGCCAAACAGAACCGGGAGCTATTACTGCATATTCACCCTCTTTTAATGAAAACTTTGAAAGAGTTCTTTCGTAAGTTGAAATAGTGAGGGGAATTTCCACCTCCCTATCGTAAACTACTGAGAAATCCCTCTCTAAAGGCTCAAGGAGTCTCAAGAGCCTCTCTACCTCGTGAAGCCCCTTTTTAAACTCGTGCTTAACTTTGTCTGTGTAGAGGAATGAAAAGCCTGCCCTGTCATAACCTATTCTCCTTGGAATTCCAGATAGAAAGAGGATTAGACTTGTTCTATGGGAGCGGTGGGGTGATACGGCAAGGGAGTAATTTTCATTTCTGAGCTGTTTTGAGAACCTCCAGAATCCCTTCTTGTCAAAGGGAATTACTCTATCAACAGCCCAGAAGTCCTCAAAAACTCCCTCAAAGCCCTTTCTAACAACCAAGTGAACTTGAAAACCCGGAAAGCTCCTTTTTACCGATTTAATCAGGGGAGAAGTTAGAATGAGGTCTCCGAGGAAGGCTGTCTGAAATACGAGGACCTTGTTCAAATCTCTACCCCGGAGTTAAATGGTCGGGGCGGGGGGATTTGAACCCCCGACCTCTTGGTCCCGAACCAAGCGCGCTAACCAGGCTGCGCCACGCCCCGTGCCCCTTAAAAGATAGAGTTAAAACAACTACTTTTCAACCTTAACCTTCTCCGGCTTAACCCTTGCAAAACGCCTCTTACCTACTTGAAGGATAACCTCTTTACTTAAAACGTCTATTTTTGCGTTCTCGTCTAAGACCTTCTCTCCATCTACCCTTACTCCTCCTCCCCTTATCTGCCTCCTTCCTTCACTCGTTGACTTAACAAGGCCTGCCTCCTTTAAGAGTCGGGGAAGCCAAACGGGGTTTTCAGGAACTGTGATTTCAGGTTCAGGGATATTCTCAGGGAGCTCCCTCCTTGAAAAGACCCTTTCAAAGTGCTCCCTTGCCCTCTTTGCAGCCTCTTCCCCGTGGAAGGTCTTAACTATCGTTTCAGCAAGGCGCTTTTTGGCCTCCATTGGGTGGAGACGGCCCTCCTTAACTGCCCTCTCCATCTCCTCTATTTCCTCTTCAGGAACCCTGGTCACAAGCCTGTAGTAGCGCCACATGAGGTCGTCTGAAATCCTCATAACCTTTCCAAACTGCTCTTCAGGAGGCTCTAAGATGCCTATGTAGTTCCCAAGGCTCTTGCTCATCTTCTGAACGCCGTCAAGGCCCTCTAAGATAGGCATCATTATGCAGGCCTGCTCCTCCAAACCGTACTCCCTCTGAAGGTGCCTTCCCATTAGGAGGTTAAACTTCTGGTCTGTTCCTCCAAGCTCAACGTCGGCCTTCAAGACAACAGAGTCGTAACCTTGAAGGAGGGGGTAGATGAACTCGTGAATGTGAATTGGACGGCCTTCCTTAAACCTCTTTTCAAAGTCGTCCCTCTCAAGCATCCTTGCAACTGTGTACTTTGATGAAAGCTTAATGAGGTCAGCGGCAGTCATACTCCCGAGCCACTCACTGTTAAAGACAACTACCGTCTTTTCCGGGTCTAGAATTTTGAAGACCTGCTGGGCATAGGTTTCAGCGTTCCTTAAAACTTCCTCCCTAGTAAGGGGCGGGCGGGTCTCACTCTTACCGGTGGGGTCTCCAATCATCGCAGTAAAGTCGCCTATCAGGAAGTAAACTTCATGGCCGAGTTCCTGAAAGTCCCTTAACTTCCACAGCAATACTGTATGGCCAAGGTGAAGGTCTGGGGCGGTAGGGTCAAACCCAGCCTTAACCCTTAACTTCCTTCCGCTCTTTAACTTCTCTAGGAGTTCCTCTTCTCCTATTATCTCGGCAGTTCCCCTCTTTATGACCTTTAACTGCTCCTCAGGTGTCATTTCTCCTCCTGCAAAAGGATCTCCATCGCAGTTTCATCACAGTTTGGAAACTTAACGCAGTTTATACAGTCCCTCCAGATTTTCTGAGGGAGTTTCTCCTTATCTATGACCTTAAAGCCTAACTTCTCAAAGAACTTAACCTGATAGGTAAGGGTAAAGACCCTAAAAATTCCAAACTCTTTAGATTCTTCAAGGGCCCTTCTAACAAGGGCAGTTCCTATTCCCCTTCCAGTATGTTCCCTGTCAACTGCCAAGGAGCGTATCTCTGCCAAATCGCTCCAGAAGATAGTTAAAGCACAGGTTCCAAGCACCTTCCCCTCTTCCTCATAGACCCAGAAATCCCTAATGTTCTCGTAGATGCTCTGGATTGAACGGGGAAGCATAAGGCCGAGCTTAGCGTACTCGTTTATTAAAATCTGAATCCTCTCAGCATCTTTGATTTTTGCCTTCCTAACTGTTCCTTTCAACTAACTCTCTCCCATCCTTAAGACTTTAACTGGCTGAGTCCTTGCTGCCCTTAAAGATGGGTAAATTGTCGCAAGGACGCTTATTAATATAGCAGCTATAGCTGCAGTAAGACAGTCTACGAAGTGAAGTTTAAAGGGAAGGTGGTCAATGTAGTAAACGTCAGGAGGAAGGGGAATTAACCTGTACTTCTCTCCCAAGTAGGAAACAGAAATTCCTATTACCTCTCCTATAATTGTTCCAATTAAACCTATAAAAAGACCTTGAAGTATAAAAACCTTAAGTATAAAAGAGTCAAGAGCTCCCATAGCCTTTAAAATAGCTATGTCCTTTGCCCTGCTATTCACGTTTACCATTAAAAGGCTTGATATGTTAAACGAAGCTACAAGGACAATAAGGGTTAAGATTAAAAACATTGCAAGCTTCTCAAGCTTAAGGGCTGAAAAGAGGCTCTTATTAAGGGAAATCCAGTCCTGAACAGAGTACTCCTCCCCTAAAACCTCTTTAATTCTCTCCTTAACGAATGGGACGTTTTCAAGTTTATCCACGTTTACCATTATCCCCGTAACAGAATCGCCTATTCCAAAAGCCTTTCTGACGTCGTCTACGTGGGCTAAGATGAGGGAAGAGTCAAACTGGTACATTCCGACTTCAAAAATTCCAACTACTGTAAACTTAGCGGTCCTAGGTATAACTCCAAACGGGGTCTTTTTACCAAGTGGGGATATTACCTTTATAGTGTCTCCAACAGTTACACCTAGAGTATCTGCAAGGATCCTCCCTATAACTACTCCGTTCTCTGCCCTTTTAAAGATTTCCCAGTCTCCTAAGACCATTCTATTAGGGATTGAAGTTACGCTTGGCTCAAGTTCTGGATAGCATCCCCTAATTGAAGCACTTGAAGACGCTACGGAGGACGAACCTACCGCCATTACAGGAACGTATATAAAGGGCTCTGCACCCAAAACGTGGGGAATTTCTTCAATCTTCCTAAGGGCGTACTCGTACTTATAAAAGGGCTTACTTCCCCTTTTAAGGACAATCACGTCTGCGTTTGCAGAGAGGAGCCTCTCCTTTATAGCATCCTGAAATCCTGTCATTACAGAGTTAACAACTATTAGAGCAGCAACTCCAATGACAACTCCAAGAACGGCTATAAAAAAGGCAAAGGAGGAGTACCCCTTTGCCTTCACAGTCCTAAAAGCAAGCCACCTTAGAAGGGGGCTAAACAACCTACTCTACCTCGCAGATTTCCTCTCCACACTTCCTTTCTGGCCTTAGCTGTGGGAAGAGGAGAACTTCTCTAATTGAATCCTTATCTGTAAAGAGCATCACAAGCCTGTCAATTCCTATACCTTCACCTGCAGTCGGAGGCATTCCGTGTTCAAGGGCGGTTATGAAGTCTGCATCGTACTCCATAGCCTCCTCGTCTCCCTTAGCCTTTTCCTCAAGCTGCTGCTTAAACCTTTCCTCCTGCTCCTTAGGGTTGTTAAGCTCCGTGTAGGCGTTGGCAACTTCCCTGCCGTAGATAAAGAGCTCAAACCTCTCAACGAGTTCAGGGTTATCCCTCTTTTCCTTTGCAAGGGGAGAGATTGCCTTAGGGAAATCAATTACAAAGGTAGGCTGAATTAGCTCAGGCTCAACCAGCTTTTCAAAGAGCTCCTGAACCCTCTTAAAGTGACTGAGCTCCTCTGCCCTCTCTATTCCAACCTCTTTCGCCTTTTGAAGGACCTTCTCCTCGTCATGGAGGAGCTCCTTCTCAGTTAGACCAGTCTTCTTTGAGAGCTCCCCAAGGTATGAAATCCTCCTAAAGGGCCTCTCAAAGGAGATTTTTGTTCCCTGGTACTCAATCTCCTTAACTCCTTTCCCGTACAGCCTTTCAAGGAGGAACTCAAAGAGCTCTTCAGTCATCTCCATAAGGTCGTAGTAGTCTGCGTAGGCCATGTACCACTCAACCATAGTGAACTCAGGGTTGTGGCGGGTGCTTATGCCCTCGTTCCTGAAGTTCTTACCAAGCTCATAGACCCTCTCAAAACCGCCGACGATTAACCTCTTAAGGTAGAGCTCCGGAGCAATCCTCAGGTAAACATCAATGTCAAGGGCGTTGTAGTGGGTTATGAAAGGCCTTGCAGCCGCACCTGAGGCAATAGGCTGGAGAACAGGAGTCTCAACCTCTAAAAATCCCCTGCTGTCAAGGAACTCCCTTACGGCCTTAATTACCTTGGTCCTTGTCCTGAATACTTCCCTAACTTCAGGGTTAACTATCAGGTCAAGGTAGCGCTGGCGGTAGCGCTTCTCTGTGTCCTTTAGGCCGTGCCACTTCTCAGGTAGAGGCCTTAAGGACTTTGTAAGGGGGGTCATCTCCTTAACCTCTAGAGTGAGCTCCCCAGTTCTGGTTCTAAAGAGGGTTCCCTTAACCCCAACTATGTCCCCAATATCAATTAGCTTCTTAAACACTTTGTTGTAGAACTCCTCTCCTACAACGTCCCTCCTTATGTAGCATTGGATCCTTCCGCTCTCATCCTGAATGTGGAAGAAGGCGGCCTTACCCATAACCCTCATAGACATAATCCTTCCGGCAAGGGAGAACTCATCCTTCGGGAGCTCCTCCTTCTCCCTCTCCTCTCCTTCTTTAACCTTTCCAAACTTACCTATGAGCTCCCCAGCCTTAGCGTTTACCTCATACTTATAGGCGTAAGGTTCATAGCCAAGCTCCTTCAACCTTTCAACCTTCTCCTTCCTCTGTTCCAAAATCCTCTCTTCAGCCATAACCACCTCTCAATGAACTTTTTAACAAAGCTAAAAGTAATGGGAAATTTTAAGAAAATTTGGAGTTTTTGGAGTATAATTCAAACCAGCTAGACGAATAAAAAGAGCTCTAAAGTCAAGGAGACAAGTTGATTATAGAACTTCTTGAGAAAATAGGAAGTGGAGTAATTTCCTTCTTTGAGTTCTGGGGAAGGTGGTTTATCCTATCAACTAAGGCACTGCTCCTTGCATTTAAGAGGCCCTTAAGGATAAACAGGTACATCTACTACCTTGCAACGATAGGAGCAGACTCCCTTCCGGTTATTGCCATCACCTCCTTCTTCACAGGAGGAGTTATAGCTCTTGAAACTTATAAAGCCTTCCACCGGTTTAACGCAGAGCACATGATTGGAATGGTAGTTGCAATAGCAATGGCAAGGGAGCTTGGGCCAGTCCTTTCTGCCCTCTTAGTGGCAGCCCGCTCAGGCTCTGCAATGGCAGCTGAAATCGGAACGATGAAGGTAACGGAGCAGATAGATGCCCTTGAGATGATGGCAGTTAACCCGATAAAGTTCTTAATAACTCCAAGGATCTACACCTCAGTAATATCCCTCGTCTTCCTAACGGTTATCTCAGACATAATAGGGTACATAGGCGGATACGTCGTAAGCGTATACCTATTTGGAGTTAACAAGACCCTCTACTTCAGGTACACCCAGGACTTTACAGACATGAACGACGTCTACCACGGTCTAATAAAGGCAGCAGTGTTTGGCTTTCTGGTTGCAACGATAAGCTGTCTCTACGGCTACTACACGAGGGGAGGAGCCAAGGGAGTTGGAGAATCTACAACTAAAGCGGTAGTAACCTCCTCAATAGCAATACTAATCTTTGACTACTTAATAACTTACATCTTGAGGCTTCTTAACCTATGAGAGAGAAGGCAATAGTCGTTGAGAACCTAAAGAAGAGCTTTGGAACTAAAAAGGTTCACGATGGAGTCTCCTTTACAGTCTACGATGGGGAGATTTTCGTAATAATGGGACCTTCAGGAACTGGAAAGAGCGTCCTTTTAAAGCAGATTGCAGGACTGATAAAGCCCGATGAGGGAAGGATTCTCGTTTACGGGAAAGACGTCCTCAACCTGAAGGATGAAGAGGAGAAGGAGAAGTTTAGGGAAACCCTAACCTACGTCTTTCAGAGTGGAGCTCTATTTGACTCATACCCGGTCTGGTACAACGTGGCATTCTACCTAATTGAGAAAAAGGGAGTTAAGGAGAAAGTAGCAAGGGAGAAAGCCCGCCACTACCTTTCCCTCCTAGGGCTATCTGGAACTGAAGATCTATACCCGAGTGAACTTTCCGGAGGAATGAGGAAGAGGGTTGCCGTTGCAAGAGCCCTGTGTATGAACCCAAAGTGTATCCTCTTTGACGAGCCGACAAGCGGTCTAGACCCGGTTATGACTGCAATTTTTGATAGGTTGATTTTGAGGTTAAGGAGAGAGTTTAATAAGACCTGTGTCGTTGTAACCCATGATATAAACAGTGCCTTCAGGATAGCAGATAGGATTGCAATCCTCTTTAAGGGAAAGATAGTTGAAATAGGCACTCCTGAGGAGATAAAGAGGAGCCAAAACCCTGTAGTTAAACAGTTTATAAACGGAGAGCCTGAAGGACCAATAACTGAAGTGGAGCAGAAAAATGGGTAAGCTCAGTTTAGAGGCAAAAGTAGGAGCCTTCGTAGTTGCAAGTCTGGTAGGTTTAGGAGTTATAGCCACAACTGTAGAGCCTATGAAGTTTAAGAGGAGAATAAAGAACTACTCCTATACCATAACGTTCAAAAACGCAGCAGGCCTTGAAAAAGACGCTCCCGTTAGGGTTGCAGGGGTTACCGTAGGTAAGGTAACTTCTGTTGATGTTAAGGATGGTAAGGCCGTTGTTAGGATAATCCTTACGAAACCTGTAAAGCTCTACAGAAATGCAGTTGCAAAGATTGAAACTATGGGACTGATGGGGGAAAAGTACGTTGAGATTGACCCGGGAAGACCTCCGGCCCCTCCTCTACCTCCAGGATCAGAAATTAAGAACACCCAGATTCCAGCCTCAACCGACGAAGTCTTAAGCTCGTTAAACCAACTTCTAACCAAGTTCAATCAGGCTCTAATAACTCCAGATGGCAGGAACAGGCTTGCAGTTATTATGGATAAAGTAGCTAAGTTAACAGACAGCGTTAATATGGCAGTCAATCAATTTAACGGCCTTATCACAGAAAACAGGGAAGGCATAAGGAAAGTCCTAGAAAACACTATGGCCTTAACTGAGAGCTTAAGGGAAGACTTACCCCAAGTAATTGAGAACGTAAACCAGCTAACAGAACAGCTCTCTGAGATAACCTACGAAAATAGAGGAGATATTAGGAAGTTAGTAGCAAACTTGAAAGAAGCCTCTGAGAGAGCTCCCCAAATAGCCAAAAACTTAGATGAGATGAGCTTGAGGTTAAAGGAGCTCCTAAACGAGGAAAACAGCAAAAAAATTGAGGAAACACTTACCAACATAGAGGAGACGACAAGGGAGCTTAAAGAGCTCCTTTCAAAGGTTAACGAAGGTAAAGGCACAGTAGGAAAGCTCTTTAACGATGAGAAGCTCTACGCCAGCCTAACAAAAACCGCCGATACACTGGGTAAACTCTCAGAGAAGATTGAAAAGACAAAAACCTACATAGGCTTTAGGGGAGACGTAAACACCAGAAACGGAGAAGGAAGGGGAGTCTTTTCACTCCAGATTGTCCCCTCCCAAGACCACTACTACTTACTTGAGGTTGTAGGAGACTCTCAGGGTAAGGTTGAGAGGAAGAAGTACTACATAGAGACCTCAGGCCATCCCTACCGCAAGGAAGAGATTGAAACAGACTACAGAACGGAGTTCACACTCCAGTACGCAAGGGTATTTAAGGATAACTGGCTCCATCCAGGGAGCTCCTTCGTCCTGAGGGGAGGTCTCAAGGAGAGTACAGGAGGATTTGGTCTTGACTACATCTTTAACGATAAACTAACCTTTACGTCAGACATTTGGGATACAGGTAGGAAAGACTCAGACGGAGATGACATTCCTCCCCACTTAAGGATCGGAGCCAAGTACTTCTTTAAGAAGAACTGGTTCATCTACGGAGGAGGAGACGAGCTCCTCTACCACAAGTGGAGAGGTTTCTACATTGGAGCCGGTGTCCGCTTCGGGGATGAGGATATCAGATACCTCCTCAGCTCAATGCCTGGAGGGATAAAGTGATCGCAGTAGTTGACTACGGAATGGGAAACCTGAGGAGCGTTAGTAAGGCCCTTGAGCACGTTGGAGCAAAGGTAAAGGTTTCAGATAGAGCTCAAGACTTAAAAGAGGCTTCAGGTATAGTTCTACCCGGCGTTGGAGCTTTTAAGGACGCTGTGAGGAACTTAAAAAGTAAGGGTTTATGGGAGGCGATAGTTAAAGAGGTTGAAAGGGGAAAACCTCTCCTTGGAATATGTTTAGGCCTCCAGCTCCTCTTTGAAAAGAGCTACGAGTTTGGGGAGAACGAAGGCTTTGGTTTCATCAAGGGAGAAGTTGTTAAGTTTGAACTTCCAAAGGAATACAAAATCCCCCACATGGGGTGGAACCAGGTCTACAGGAGAAAGGAGAGCTCCCTACTAAAGGGCATTAAGGAAGGAGACTTCTTCTACTTCGTCCACTCATACCACGTTAAGCCAAAGGAAAGAGAGACTATCCTTACAGAAACGGACTACGGAATCTACTTTACATCCTCTGTTGAGAAGGAGAACGTCTTTGGAGTCCAGTTCCACCCGGAAAAGAGCCAGAGGGTTGGGCTGAAGCTCCTTGAAAACTTCCTGAGGATTGTTAACTCCTCTTAGGGGGAAGCTTTACTTCCCTCCTTAACCTATCAACTTCCTCATCTGTAAGGTGGCGGTACTCTCCCGGAGGGAGCTCCCCAAGCTCTAAACTCCCGAACTTAACCCTCTTTAAGGCCTTAACGGGGTGGCCGATGGCGGCAAACATCCTCTTAACCTGATGGTACTTACCCTCTTTTATCGTTATCCTTGCCCTAGACTCCTCTTCACCGACCTCCAAAATCTCAACGACTGCAGGTTGAGCCTTAAACTCCTTAAGCTCAACCCCTTTCCTTAAAGGTTCAATTTCTTCCTCACTTAACCTTCCCTCAACAATCACCTCGTAGGTCTTTGGAACTTTCCACTTTGGGTGGGTAAGCCTGTGGGCAAGCTCCCCGTCGGTAGTCATTAGAAGGAGGCCTTCTGCGTCCTTATCAAGCCTGCCAACCGGAAAGAGCTTCTCAAATCGGGGAATGTCGCTAACGAGCTCCATAACCGTAAGTTCCCTATCCTTGGTTGAAGTAACGTAGCCTTCAGGTTTATTGAGGATAAGATAGTAATTCCTTTCGTAGATAGCAGGCTCGCCGTCAACTAAAACTTCATCCCTTTCCGGGTCAACCTGGTAGGCAGGGTCTTTCACCACTTCACCGTTAACTGTAACGTGTCCCTTCCTTATTAACCTCTTAACCTGAGAGCGAGTTCCAAAACCTGCCTCGGCAAGGAGCTTATCAAGCCTCAAGATATCCTCCTTTCTTCTCAATAAAAGCCTTAACTACCAGCCAGTAGAAGACAAAGAAGATAACAAGGTTTAAGAAAACAGTAGCAACTTTAATCAGTTTTGGATTTCCAAGGGCTGGAAGAACCTTCAGCTCTACTAAAGAGGCTACAGAAACAAAGAGAATAAAGTGGAATAGCCAGCTGATAACTACCTTCCACTGGGGAACTGATTTAACATCCTCTAAAATGAAGAGCTCAAGTGATTTTTTAAATGCAAAGAATAGAACGAAAACCGTTAAGAACATTAAAAAAGTGATAGTTATAACCGGAATAACGTGGAGGAACTTTGTGGCAAAGTACATTATTCCACTATTTATAAGGCCAAGAATAAAGTAGACGAAAAGGTAAAAGGCAGCTCCCTGAAGGTATCTTCCCATTAGCCTTCTCCAATCACTTTCTTAAGTGAGTACTTGAAAGTAAAGTAGAGAGCAAGTAAGGAGAGGTTTAGGTAGATAAAAATAGCAAGGGACGGGTACTTAAACAGGTAAAATGAAAAGAAGAGGAGGAAGAAGGCTATTAAGACAAAGGGAACAAACTGCCAGAGCCAACCTATAGTGAGCCTCCTCCTATCCTCAACTCCAAAGTACTTAGAAACAATCTTAATGTAGGAAAAGTAAAGACCTGAAATCATAATTAAGGCCTGCAGGAAAGTACCTAAAAGGGGAGGAAGGTTAAACTTCATAAAGAGCCAGAGAAGTAGACTGTTCAACATGTAGATAAAGATGTAGATGTAAGCGTAGATAAGGAAAGCTTTTAACTCTCTATTCATCTACACACCCCTTTAGTACGAGTAGCCAAGACCCCTAAGCTGTTCAGGCCTACTCCTCCAGTCCTCCTTAACCTTAACCCAAAGCCTCAAGTAAATCCTCTTACCTAAGAGCTGTTCAAGCTCCTCACGGGCAAGCTGACCTATTTTCTTTAGCCTTTGACCGCCCTTCCCTATTATTATCGCCTTCTGAGAGTCCTTCTCAACTATTATGTCTGCATCAATTACAAGCATATCGGGATTTTTGTCTCCAGGCTGAATGTTTACAACCTGAACGGTTGTAGCGTGGGGGACTTCCTCTCTCGTTAAGAGCATAATCTTTTCTCTGATTATCTCCGCTATGAACTGCTCCAGCGGTTGGTCGGTAACCATGTGCTCTTCGTAGTACTTCGGGCCTTCAGGTAGATACTTAACTATCAAGTCAAGGAGCCTATCTAGGTTCGTTCCCCTGGTGGCAGAAATCGGAACAATCTCATCAACAAAGGGAAATTCTTTACTGATTTGATCTATGAGGGGTAGGAGCTCCTCCTTCTTAACCCCGTCTATCTTGTTTATAACAACGATAACCTTCGTATCTTTCCTCTTCTCCTGACCGATCCTTTCAAGGATTTTCCTGTCTGCCTCAGTAAGACCTTCCCTTGCGTCAATGAGGAAGAGGATAACGTCTGCATCGGGAATAACGCTAAAGGCAATCTCGTTCATGTACTTGTTAAGTTCAAACTTCTCCTTGTGAATTCCCGGAGTATCAAGGAAAACTATCTGAGCGTCCTCCATGTGCTTTACGCCTATAATCCTGTGGCGGGTCGTTTGAGGCTTATCTGTAACTATGGCAACTTTTGTCCCCAGAAGGCTGTTTAAGAGGGTAGATTTCCCAACGTTCGGCCTTCCAAGAATCGCAACGTAACCTGATTTAAACTTCTTACCGTTACCTTCCAACTCTCTCCTCCAAAAATCTTTTAAGTTTTCTAACGTCTAATTTAATCTGTTTGCCGAGCTCTTCAACGCTACTGAAGGAAATTTCAGGCCTTAAGAACTTCAAAAACTCAACTTTTACCTCCTTACCGTAAAGGGAAGGAAGGTTCTCTTCAGGAACGTGAACTTCTAATAGGGGCTCTAAGGTGCCGAAAGTCGGCCTCACCCCGTAGTTTGCAACGCCGTAAAAGCTTTTACCGTCAAAGCTCAATCTAACTACGTAAACGCCCCTTTTAAGGGGGAGCTCCCTCCCTACGTCAACGTTAAGCGTAGGAAAGCCAATCTTCCTTCCCAACTTCCTCCCCTCTACAACCTTTCCAATAACGAAGAAGGGAAAACCGAGGAGCTCATTAGCTTCCTCAACATTCCCTTGTGAAAGGAGGTAAAAAATCCTGCTCGTTCCTACCTTCTCCCCGTTAAACTCAACCGTATCAACAGGGATAACCTCTATTCCAAACTCCCTTCCAAGCCTTAAGGCCTCCTCTACCCCAGCGCTCCTTCCCCTCCCAAACCTCCAGTCCTTACCAACGATAAGCTTTGAACAGCCAAATTCCTTTAAGAGCTTAAAGAACTCCTCCGGGGAGAGGTCTTTTACTTTAGAAAATGGAATATCTATAACCTCAACTCCTAAGTCCCTAATTACCTCTCTCCTCTCCCTATCTGAAAGGAGCTCAATTCCCTTCCCCCTTATTGAGATTACCTTTACGTTACCACACCTCTTCCTTGCCTCTTCAATTAACTTCCTATGGCCAATGTGGAAGGCGTTAAACTTCCCTACCGTGCAACAGACCCTTTGCAATCTCAACCCCACTGCTAGTACCTATCCTATCTGCCCCTGCATTTAGGAATCGCTTAACCTCCTCTAAAGTCCTTATTCCCCCTGCAGCCTTAACCTTTACCCCCTTTCCACACCAGTCCTTTAAATTCTCAACGTCGGTTATAGTTGCTCCATAGGAACCGTAACCTGTAGAAGTCTTAACGAAATCCCAGCCACAGTCAGAGGCAAGGCGGCAGAGAGTCCTCTTCTCTTCCTCCGTTAAGTAGCAGCACTCAAGTATAAGCTTTAAAACTGCATCTGAAGCTTCATTTCTAATTTCTAAGAGCTCCCTCTCTACAGAGGCCCAGTCCCCCTCTTTAACGGCACCAAGGTCAACTACAACGTCAAGCTCCCCTGCTCCCTGATTTAAAGCGTAAGAAACTTCGCTCAGCTTAAGTTCGGTGGGAACTGTAGACAGGGGAAAACCTATAACGGCACAGACCTTCTCCCTCGGAAGGACTAACCTTGCCGTTGAAACGTGTTTTGGGAAAACGCACAGAGTTGCAAAACCGTACCTCTTAGTATCTTCAGCAGCTTCAAGGACTTTTGCCCTTACAACCGTAGCCTTCAAGACGGAATAGTCTATCTTTGAAAGGAGAAACTCTTCATCCATGGTTAACTCCAAATAACATGAGGTTTAAATTAAGATTTTATCAGGAGGATAAAAATGAGGCTTAACAAGTTTTTAGCATACGCAGGATTTGGAGCAAGGAGAAAGGTAGAGGAACTCATAAAACAGAGAAGGGTTGAGGTAAACGGGGAAATAGTTGATTCCCCTGCAGTTGAAGTTGACCCCAAAAAGGACGTAGTAAAGGTTGACGGTGAAAGAGTAAGGCTCCCGAAGAAGTTTGTTTATATAGCCTTTAACAAGCCACAGGGAGTATTAACTGCTATGGAGAGGGCTCCCGGCGATAAAAGGCCAATCGTCGCCGACTACTTTAGACACTACCCTGTTCGCCTATTCCCAGTTGGAAGGTTAGACTACAACACCGAAGGGCTCTTGATAATGACAAATGACGGTGAGCTTGCAGACAGGCTTGCCCACCCCCGCTACCACGTCCCGAAAACCTACATAGCGAAGGTCAAGGGAAAGGTAAAGCCTGCAGAAATAGAGAGGATGAGGAAGGGAGCTCTCTTAGTTGACGATAAGGGAAAGAAGTTCTTCATCAAACCCCTTGACGTTAAGCTCCTCCACCCCAGTAAAACGGGAAGGAACACTTACGTTCAGATAACGATAGACCAGGGAAAGAACAGAGTAGTAAGGCGCTTCTTTGACAGGTTTGACCACGGAGTTTTAAAGTTAAAGAGGGTTGCAGTGGGGCCAGTTAAACTGGGAAACCTTCCAAAAGGCCACTACAGGGAATTAACTCCCGAAGAGGTTAAAAAGCTAAAGCAGGCTGCAGGAATGGAGGAAAAGTGATAGTAATAGCAGGGCCTTGCGTTATTGAAGATAGAGAAACGGTCTTTAAGGTGGCTAAAGCTGTTAAGGAGCTCCAGTCCGCTCATCCTGAGCACACCTTCATTTTTAAAGCCTCCTTTGATAAGGCTAATAGGAGCTCCCTTTCCTCTTACAGGGGACCAGGGATAGAAAAGGGGCTTGAAATCCTGAGAGAGGTTAAAGAGAAGTTCTCCCTACCAGTAACGACAGACATACATGAGCCTTGGCAGGCAGAAGAGGTTGCAGAAGTCGTTGACATCATTCAAATTCCAGCTTTCCTGTGCCGACAGACGGACCTTTTAGTAGCTGCAGCAAGAACCGGTAAGACGGTGAACATTAAAAAGGGCCAGTTTATGGCTCCCTGGGACATGGAAAACGCAGTAGAAAAGGTCAGAAAGAGCGGGGGGAAAGAGGTCTGGACTACTGAGAGGGGAACCACCTTTGGGTACAATAACCTTGTCGTTGACTTTCGCTCGATTCCAATAATGAAGGAGTTTTCAGACAGGGTCATATTTGACGCAACCCACTCAGTCCAAAGGCCCGGCGGTCTTGGAAGGGTGAGCGGAGGAGATAGGGAGTTCGTTCCTTACCTTTCACGGGCAGCAGTTTCAGTTGGTGTAGATGGTCTATTCTTTGAAACTCACCCAGAACCGGATAAAGCCCTTTCAGACGGTCCCAACATGGTACCTTTGAAGGAATTTAAACCTTTAATTGGTAAACTGCTCAGACTTGAAAAGTCCGTTAGGGAGCTCTTTAATGGAAGATAATAAGAGAATAAAAGAAATCCTAAACAGAATAAAGAAAGAGTACAAAAAGTGGAACCCTCCGGTAGTAAGCTTTATGGCAGAAAGTGGTAGTGACCCTTTTAAAATACTCGTAGCGACTGTTTTGAGTTTAAGGACGAAGGACGAAGTAACGGCAAAGGCAGCCAACAGACTTTTTCAGGTTGCAGACACTCCGGAAAAACTCCTAAAGTTGAAAGAAGAGGAAATAGCTTCCCTGATATACCCGGTAGGTTTTTACAGAAGAAAGGCTAAACAGTTAAAAGAGATAGCGAGAATCCTCGTTGAAAACTACAAAGGAAAGGTTCCAGACTCCCTTGAGGAGCTCCTAAAACTACCGGGAGTTGGAAGGAAAACTGCAAACCTTGTAATAACTGAAGCCTACGGTAAAGACGGAATATGTGTTGATACCCACGTTCACAGGATAACAAACAGGCTCGGCTACGTTAAGACGAAAACCCCTGAAGAAACGGAAATGGCTCTAAGGGAGAAATTACCAAAGGAACTCTGGAAGGAGATTAATAAGCTCTTAGTAGCCTTAGGTCAAACCATATGTCACCCAACATCTCCAAAGTGCTCCCAGTGCCCTGTAAACGAGCTTTGTCCCAAAATCGGAGTTGAAAGGAGCAGGTAATGGGTATATCCCCTCTACTAACAGACCTGTACGAAATAACAATGCTTTACGCTTACTTTAAAAATGGAAAAACGGAAGAAGCCTCCTTTGAGCTCTTTACGAGGGAGCTCCCAAAAAACAGGAACTACCTTATCTTTGCAGGCCTTCCTTGGGTTGTTGAATTTGTAGAAAACCTCCACTTTTCAAATGAAGATATAGACTACATCTACTCCTTAAAGATTTTCCCCGATGACTTCCTTGACTTCCTAAAAGGTTTCAGGTTTACCGGGAAAATTTACTCAATGAAAGAGGGAGAAATATTCTTCCAGAATGAGCCGGTCATAAGGGTTGAAGCCCCTATATACCAAGCTCAGCTATTAGAAACAACTCTAATGAACCAAGTTCATATCTCTTCACTAATAGCTTCCAAAGCTGCAAGGGTATACTCAGTTTCAGGTGGAAGGAAGCTAGCAGACTTTTCACTAAGGAGAACCCACGGAGTAGATGCAGGAATCAAGGTTGCATATTCAACCTACTTAGCAGGATTTGACGGAACGTCCAACGTTCTAGCCGGCAAACTCTTTGGAATTCCAGTAATTGGGACTGTAGCCCACTCCTTCATAATGGCCTTTAACAGTGAGGAAGAGGCGTTCAGGGCTTACCTTAAAGCACTTCCGGAAAAAGCAGTCCTACTAGTTGACACCTACGATACGGTAGAGGGAGTAAAAAGGGCGATAAGAGTTGCAAAGGAGCTTGGAGTAAAGCTAAAAGGAATTAGGCTAGATAGCGGAGACGTCGTTAAACTTTCAAAGGTAGCAAGGGAGCTCCTAGACGAGGCAGGCTTTACAGATTGCAAAATCATAGTCAGCGGAGGTTTGGACGAGTACAGAATAGCCCAAATAGTGAGGGAGGGAGCTCCAGTTGACTCTTTCGGAGTTGGAACAAAAGTCGGAACTTCCGCCGACTCTCCCTACATAGACTTTGTTTACAAGCTAGTTCAAGTCGGAAACCGACCGATAATGAAAATGAGCCCCGGAAAGAAAATGTATCCGGGTAAGAAGCAAGTATTTAGACAGGAAGGTCAAGATCTACTAGCCCTTGAGAGTGAAAAGCACACCGGTAAACCTCTCCTTGAACTTGTAGTAAAGGATGGAAAGAGAGTAAAGAACCTACCGACCCTCACTGAGGCAAGGGAATACTGTTTAGAAAACCTAAGTAAACTACAACCTCAGATTAAAGATATCTACTCAAAAGCTTACTACCCTGTAGTTGTGAGTAAAGAACTTGAGGAGCTCTACGAGAAACTTGAGAAGGAACTAACGGAGGACCAATGATTAATCCGAGAATAATAACGATAGACGGTCCAGCGGGAGCCGGTAAAAGCACATTAGCAAAAGAAATCTCAAAGAGATTCGGCTATACACACCTTGACAGCGGAGCAATCTACAGGGCAATAGGTTTCGCATCAAAAGAAATGGGAATAGACCTAAATAACGAAAAGGAAGTTCTGGAAATAGCTAGAAAACTTAAAATAGAACTCAAAGGCTCAAAAGTCTTCGTAAACGGTAAAGATGTAACTGAGGAAATAAGAACACCTGAAGGAGGAGTTCTTGCATCTCAGGTAGCCCAACACAGAGAAGTAAGGGAAGTAGTTGTAAAGATCTTAAGGAACCTTGCACAGGGAAAGAAAGTTGTAATAGACGGCAGAGATGCAGGAACCTACATCTTCCCTGAAGCCCAGCTGAAAATCTACCTTACAGCTTCTCCGGAGGAAAGGGCTAAAAGGAGGTACAGGGAGCTGGTAGAAAAGGGGTTCAAAGTTAGCTACGAGCAGGTCCTTAAGGAAGTGGTAGAGAGGGACAAAAAGGACAAAAGCAGGAAATTTGCTCCCCTTACAGTCCCTAAGGGAGCAGTTATTATAGACTCTACAGGCAAAAGCCTTGAGCAAGTTTTAAACGAAGTTAAAAAGCTAATAGACCCCTAAAACCTATTGACACAGGAAATGGGATTTCCTATATTTCCCAGCGTCAAGTTTGAAAGCCTCAAAAGAGGTTGACAAAGGAAGACGAAAGGCCTAAATTAGAGGCCGCTGAACGAAAGAGGTCTTTGACAGGAGAATAAGGGACACGCACCTGCGGAGAGAGAGCAAGCCTACTTAGGCTTTCAATTGAGGTGTTCCGCAGGTTTTCAGTGAAAGCCTTGCGAGATAGAGCCAGATAGCTTTTTAG
>Ga0256836_1000235_pt1 | contig 32742 bp, 34 predicted proteins | sample 4561380metaG_FD_185974 | JGI IMG/M metagenome (GOLD analysis project Ga0256836, IMG submission 185974) | Hydrothermal vent microbial communities from Guaymas Basin, Mexico - 4561-380 | ecosystem: Environmental > Aquatic > Marine > Hydrothermal vents | place: Mexico: Guaymas Basin | collected...
AGATGTAAAACATGATGACAATCTAAGAGAAGATTGTGTTTTAATTTACAGTGGAACTAAAGGTGTCAATAATTTGACAACATCGAAACACTCACTTGATGGTAAATGTGCTATTTATCAGGAAAATAAAATTAATATCATAAGAGTGGCAGAGTAACATAAAAACAGCTTCCATCAGAAGTGTTCTCCCATGAAAGCTTTCCATTAAGATGTTTTTTCACAATCATAATTGACATATAAAGTCCTAACCCTGTACCATTTTGAGACTTGGTACTCACATAAGGTTGTCCAAGTTTCTTTTTAATGGATGGGTCAATTCCCCCTCCATTGTCGCATACACTTATAACAATTTTATCTTTTTTCTTTATTGTATCAATTTTAATGAATCCATTTATTGTATTGTTTGATTTAATGGCATCCTTTGCATTATTGATAAGATTGAGTAAAACTTGGACAAGTTGGTTTAAATAGAGAACACTTTTGTATTGTTTATCCTCAGGAAGTATAAATTGTATGTTGTTATTTTCTAGAGATTTCAACATAAGATTTTCAACTTTCGTTATAACAGAGTAAAGAGTTACTTCTTCTTTAATTTTGTCTGGCTTAAAAAAATCTCTAAAATCATCAATGGTTTGCGATAAATATTGAGCTTGTTTATTGAGTGTAGTCACAAGATGATTAATATCTTCATGTGTAAGTTCCTCATTCAATTCAACTTTGACTTTTATATTGTTGACTAGCATTGACATAATACTTAATGGTTGTCTCCATTGATGGGCAATCATAGCGAGCATATCTCCCATTGCTGCTTGTCGAGATTGTGCAAGCATAAGTTCATCTTTTGTTTGTAGATCAGTTATATCTACAAAAGCGATAAGATAAAGCTTTTTAGAAGTGGAATCATTTTTAGTTAATTCGACAGAATTGAGGATGCCTATATGTTTTTCTCCACTTTTTGTAGTAATTGTTTGTTTGGTATGTTGATATTTTATAGGGTTGTTATAATAGTTTTTAGCATCCTGAACCTCTTCATCTTGAAAAAGCAGTTTTATGAGTGTGTCGATTGTCGTAATTTCATTTTTTTCATAACCTAAGTTATCATGAAAAATTTTATTTGTTAAAAGTATCTCACCATCTTCATTATAGAGCATAACGGGAATAGGTGTGAAATTGATAATTTTTTCAAATTTTTTGTTTTCCTCTTCTAGTTGATACATAAGAAGTTTTATTTGAGAAATGTCACGAATAATTTTTAAGAAGTATAAAGGTATTCCAAATTCATTTTTTAGTAGGACAACTGAGAGTGCAACCCAAATAATACTGCCATTTTTATGAATGTAGCGTTTTTCAATATGATAATTAGATTTTTCTTTATTGATCAGTTGTTGCATCATCTGTTTATCTATATCAATGTCATCTTTATAAGTAATGTCTGAAACATGCATAGTTTGCATCTCTTTAGAACTATAACCTAGAAGTTTATTTAAGTATTCATTTGTATCAATCCATTGTCCATCTAAGGAAGTGTGTGCAATACCTATATTTGCTTCTTCAAAAGTCAGTTTATAGAGATGTTCCTGTTCAAAAAGTTTTTGAGACAACTCCTCTTCTTTTGTTATATCGATTCCAGATGAGATAATGCCTGTAATGTTACCCTCTGCATCTTTAATATAGTTATTGCTCCATGAAAATATATGCATCTTATTCTTCATATCTACAATTGGATTCTTATAATGGGTGATTATCTCTTTATCTTTAGAAAGAATAGAATGAAAAACACTTTTCATCTCTTCTATCATGTCGTGCGGGATAAAGTTCTCAAACCAGTTTTCGCCTATGAGTTTCTTTTGGGTACTTCCTAGAATTTTTGCCCCCTCTTTATTGATCATAGTTATATTGCCATCTATATCAAGTGTCATAACAAGTGTCCCAATAATGTTCATATAGAGGTTTGCAAGTCGATGTTCATGTTCTGCTTCTCTTTGAAGCCTGTTTTTTTCTGTAATATCGTGAAAGGATAAAACAGCACCTACCACTTTATGGTTCTCAATAAGAGGATTTTGAAGTATCTCAACCTCTATGGGAGTACCATCTTTTTTCCAAAAAACATCCTCTGTTCGGATAGATTGTTTATTTTTTAAATGATTATGAAGTTGACACTCTTCAAAAGGATAGCTACTACCATCTTTTTTTGTATGATGCCATAATATGTGTGCATTGTGTCCAATGAGCTCATCCCTTGAAAAACCTAAAAGATTTAATGTCGCATTATTAACAAATGTATGATCGCCATTGATATCCAACCCTATAATACCATTTTGGGAGGCATTTAAAATACCAGAAAGTTTTTCCTGAAGTTTTTGTTCATTAGCGATAGAGATATGAAGCTCTTCATTTGAACTTTGCAACTCTTCATTGGAGGTTTCAAGCTCTTCATTAGAGCTTTGTAACTCCTCATTTGAACTTTGAAGTTCTTCGTTAAGTAGTTGCATATTTTCTTTATATACTACAAGTTTATCGGAGAGTATATGGTTGTCCTCTTGTGCTTGTATAAGTTGGTTTGTTAAACTTTTAATGACAAAGGATTCATCTGGTAATTTAAGATCGTTGGTGTTAAACTGTAAATCTTCTGCATTGAGTTCTTGAAAGTAGAGTAAAAGCATGTTGTTTGTATCTGTTTTTGCATATGGATGCGCTATGACTCTTACAAAAGTTTTCTTTTGTTCAAGTTGCAATTCAATAAATTTTGTAGAGTGTGTATTTGCTGTTTGAAATGAAAGGTTGATGATTTTTCGAACATCATATTGAAGTGACTTATGTATGTTGTCTAGGATATTTAGAGTAATAAAACCATCGGGTATTTTTACAAAGGGGAGATCCCCTTTTTTATAAATAATGGAAAAGCTTTTGTCAATTACCAAGCAGTTTGGTATAAAATAATCAAAAATTGCATGTGAAATATTTTCTTCAATGTTAAGTGTATTTGTGTTTTTTTCAGGTAAAACAAAAGCATCACTTTTTTCCTCAAGGTGTTTAGAAAAATAATGGGAGGAGATTTTTGGTGGATTTTTTAGTTTTTCTTTTTGATATATTCTATATTCGGAACTGAGAATATTAAAGTATTTCACACTGACTAAAGTAGATTCCGAAGATCCTAGAAAGAGAATGCCGTTATCTTTAAGAATATAATGAAAAAGTTTAAATACCTCCTGTTGAGTTTCAGGATTGATATAAATAAGAAGATTTCTACAACTAATGATATCTTGATTGATGAAAGGTGGATCACTTAAAATGTTATGTTTTGTAAAAACAATATTTTTTCTTATCTCATCAACAATTTTATAGCCGTGTTCTAATTTTATGAAATATTTATGACGAATATCGTTCTCAATTGTGTTAACAGCTTCAAATGAATATATTGCTTGTCTTGCTTCCTTGAGGGCCTTTTCATCAATATCAGAAGCAAATATTTTGAGATTAAAGTGTCTGTGAAGCTTTTGACTGATCTCTGCGACAAGTATCGCTATTGAATATGCCTCTTCCCCCGTTGAACAAGCAATAGACCAAATTTTTAGTTCATAATTTTCAGGTTTCTCCTGAAGATAATCAAAAAGTTTATTTTTAAGAGCATTAAAAGCTTCCTTATCTCGAAAAAATTTTGTTACACCGATGAGGATATCTTGATAGAGTAGATGTAGTTCATCTTGATTTTTTTCAATGTATTTCAAATATGTTTTAAGTGTTTTTTTATGAACTAGTAACATTCTTTTATTGATTCTGCGAAGTATGGTTTCTGTTTTGTATTTATCAATATTGAAGTTCTCTTGTTTGCACAGCAGTTGTTGTATTACTTCCAATGGTGTTGAAGATTTTGGGTGCATTGCATTTTTCAAATTTTGGTATATTTGTGTTGTTGGCAAAACATAGTCAATGGCTTGTGCATCAATGGCACTTTGAGGCATAGATGCACAAGAGGCTTCTTGAGGATCTTGTGCAATAGTCACTCCATTATGTTCTTTAATTGTTTGAATTCCCAATGTACCGTCATTACCAGATCCGGTCAAAATGATGCCAATACTAGCAGCTCCTTTGTAGAAAGCCAATGCTTCAAAAAGTTTGTCTATGGATGGAGTTGGCCTATGATGTTCGGAGTTTGCTTGTTCGAGAAGAAGTCGGTTTTGTTTGTATACCAAATTATATCCAGCAGGGATAATATATATGGTATTTGGAAGAAATACTGTTTTTGCATTTATCTCTTGAACAGCCAAAGAAGTATAGCGCTTTAATATATCGACGAGGGAACTTTTTTTTGTTGGATCAAGGTGCTGGGCTATAATATATGTGTAGTTATTGTTTTGTGGTAAATGAGGCACTAATTTTTCAAAAACTTTAAGTCCTCCTGCACTAGCCCCTATACCTACATAAATATTGTTTTTCATTCTATTTTACCTGTCAAATTTAATGTTACATTTTAACATACTTTTTTTCTATTAGTATAAAATTAGATACAATACCTAACTTTTAGATTTAAAGAAGAGTTTCATGAATAATTTAAAATTATTAAAAACATTAGCAAATGATTTAACAGTTTTATATGTTGAAGATGATATGCAAATTCAGCATGAAATGCATAAATATATGAGTAATTTCTTTAAACATATCGTAACTGCGAACAATGGACTTGAAGGCTTGGAAGCATATAAAAAGGAACACTTTGACATAGTGATCACCGATTTATCTATGCCAAAGATGAATGGTTTGGATATGCTTCAAAAGATTAAAGAAAAAAATGAAAATCAAATTAGATTAATTACATCTGCTCATAGCGAATCTACCTATATGATAAATGCGATTAAAATTGGTATAGATGGTTATATCATTAAACCATTTGATTATGAACAGCTTAACTATGAATTGTTTAAAGTTACCGAAAAAATAAAAAAATTTAAAGAGAATGAAGATTACAAAAAACATTTAAAACACATGGTTGAGCAAAAAACATCAGAGCTTAATAATATTATTAGTTTTCAAAAATATAATTACGATAAGACATTACTCTCAATGGTAGAGATGATAGAAGATAGAGATACTTATACGGCTGGGCATAGCCAAAGAGTGGCTCATTATAGTCAAATGATTGCTAAAGAGATGGGATGCTCTAAAAAAGAGTGCGAAAAAGTTTATCAGGCTGGAATATTGCATGATATAGGAAAAATTGCAACTCCAGATGTTGTTTTATTAAAACCTCAAACATTAAATGAATTAGAATATAAATTGATCAAAGAACATGTTGAAGTTGGTTATAAACTCTTAGCAAATATACCGATGTTTAAAGATTTTTCAGAAATTGTTTATTCTCATCATGAAAGATTTGATGGCAGTGGCTATCCAAGAGGATTAAAAGATCAAGAGATAGAACCACTTGCAAAAGTAATGGCAGTTGCAGATGCTTTTGATGCTATGACCACCAATAGAATCTATAAAGGGCGCAAGAATATACCTGAAGCTATTGATGAATTAGTTAAGTTGAAATCGATACATTTTAACCCTAAAGTAGTTGAAGCTGCAGTAAAGGCACTTAAAAATGTTGAAATAGATGAGGATGTAGATCAGTTACCACATACAGATGTAGAAAAAGAACGCTTTGCATATTTTTATAATGATATGTTAACAAATTTATACAATCAAAATTATTTAGAGGTTGTTTTAGTACGTAATAGTTATGAAAAAAGATATCAATTTATTTATATCTTTCAGTTAAAAAAGTTTTCTCAATACAATAAAAACAATGGTTGGCACAATGGAGATAAAGTTTTAAAAGAGGTATCTCAAATTATATTTCAATGTTCAGAAAATCCAGAACTTTTTAGGGTGTTTGGAGATGATTTTATTTTATTAGATAATGAAAATTGTAATGTTTCTTTAATAAAAAAAGAGGTAGATAAGTATTTAAAACCTCATAATATTGAGTGTGTTTTAAAAACATTCAAATTCTCTGAAGTAAAGATAAATAAAGTAAAAGATATTGAAAATATAATTAATAACTAACAAAGTTTAAACTAAAATACATTGCAAGGAATAAATAAATATGAATACACAAGAATTAGATAAAAAATATGTACTCCAAACTTATGGACGTGGTGATGTTGAATTTGTCAGTGGCTCAAACGCGACACTTACAGATGCTAATGGTAAAAAATATATAGACTTTACATCTGGAATAGGTGTTGTAAGTGTTGGTCATGCAAACGAGAGAGTAAGTAAAGCTCTTTGTGAACAAGTGCAAAACATTACACATATCTCTAATCTATACCACATAGCTCCCCAAGCAAAAGCTGCACAAAAAGTTGTAGAGGCAAGTGGCTATGATATGGCATGTTTTTTTGGAAACTCTGGTGCTGAAGCAAATGAAGGTGCAATTAAAATTGTTCGTAAACATGGTGAACGCGATGGAGAGATAAAACGCTACAAAATCATAACACTCAACCACTCTTTTCATGGTCGTACAATTACAACAGTAAAAGCAACAGGACAAGAGTCTATGCATAATTACTTTGGACCTTTCCCTGATGGTTTTGTATATGCTGATGGAATAGATGAGATCGAGGGTCTCCTCGATGATCATACCGCTGCGGTTATGATAGAACTTATTCAAGGTGAGGGTGGGGTTGAACCTCAAGATAAAGCCAAAGTGCAAACTCTTGCAAAACTACTTAAAGAAAAAGAGATACCACTTATAGTGGATGAAGTACAAACAGGAGCCTATAGAACTGGCGAGTTTACTGCTTCACAACTTTATGAGATTGAGCCTGAGATCATTACACTTGCTAAAGGTGTTGGTGGTGGCGTTCCGGTTGGAATAGTGATGAGTACACTCAAAGAGGTTCTTTGTGCTGGAGATCATGGTTCTACTTTTGGTGGAAACTATTTGAGTTCTCGTGCAGTATGTGAGGTTGTAGATATTTTAGATGAGAAGAAAAAGAGTGGAGATTTAGAGATAACATCCCTCCTTTTTAATCAAGCATTAGAAAAATTTTATACTGAGCATAAAGATCTTTTTACTCAAAAAGTGGGTATTGGGATGATGTGTGGACTTCGAACAAGAGATGCTGAGACACTCTCTGCAATCTTATCAAATGCAAAAGATAATGGAGTGATGGTACTTAAAGCTGGGCGTAATACTTTAAGATTTTTACCACCACTTACAATAACAAAAGAGGAAATTGATGCAGGCTTTAAAGCTCTCACTCTCGCTGTTTCTTCTTTGTAGTACTACACTTTTTGCAAATGAAAAAGAGAATGATTTCAATAGTTACATCTCTAAAAATAAGCAAGAGATTTTTGATTTAGATTATAAGAAAAATGAGGCAGAGGGTTCAAAGCTTCGTGATTCTTGGATTGCTCCTATTCGTTTAAATTATGGATACTCAAGAAGCAAGCCTTATGCAAAAGAGCAGGTAAGTCAAAATGCAGCGATTAAGATGGATCAGCCTATCTTTCAAAGTGGTGGTATTTACTATGGGATTAAGTTTGCTAATGCTAGTAAACTCTATACAGATTTTTCAATAGATGTAGCAAAACGTAAGATGATCAAAGATACTATCAGTATTTTGATGCAGATTAAACAAACAGACCTTAAAGAGAAAAAGCAAGAACTACAAATTAAAAACTCTGAGATCAATCTTTTACAAAAAAAAGAGCAGTATCTCAGTGGACAACTTGACTCTGGATTTTTAGATAATGCTGTGATTCAAAGAAATATAGTGATTCAAACACTCTATGATATTCAAACTGCTAAAGAGAAACTAATCTCTCAGTTTCATACTTTGAGTGATTTAGATTATACAAAAGCAACTATTCCCCACTTAGAATTTCTGAGCAATGAAGATTTTATGAAACATAATATTGTTCTAAAAATGAATGAAGCAGAGATAGAGAAAAATAGATATGCAAAAAATGCAACTATTACAAAGTATCTACCAAGCATCAATTTTACAGCTGGGTACAACTGGCAAAAGACTGAAAATCAAGAGTTTTTAGCTAATGGTCAATTATTTGATAACTCTAATGAACTCCGTTATTATGATTATGGAGTAAAAGCTTCCATGGCACTTGATATCAATACTTTTAGAGATATAGAATCTGTAAAAATTGATTATCTCAAAGCAAAGGTGACACAGGTGGACAAACAACGAGAACTCAATGCTTTGTTTGAACAAGTGATGCACAATATAGAAAATTTTGAAAAAAAAGTACAATTAAGTCATGATAATGCAGAGATTTATGCCAAACTTTTAGAAGATACAAGAGCACTTTATAGTGCAGGGTATAAAACAGAGTACGATGTAGAAACTTTGGAAAATTCTTTAAAAATTCAAAATTTAGACAGTGAGATTTTTAGTATGGATAAACAACTAGAGTTGCTTAGCCTTTATGAGATGTATGTAAATAGTGGAGAGTAGATGAGTCAAAAATTTAGTGAATATATGACAAAGTGGTTGTATGGGGAAGATGGATACTATGCCACTTATAAAAATATAGGAAAAGAGGGTGATTTTTACACGGCTGTAAGTACAAGTAAATTTTTTGGTGGAACTATCGCTAAACATATTATCTCTTTAGTAGATGAGGGATTTTTAGAAAAAAATGCCACTATCTGTGAGATAGGTGCACATCATGGATACTTTTTAGCAGATGTGTGTGAGTTTCTTTATACCCTTCGCCCTGAGTTGTTAGGTAGTTTTAACTTTGTTATTATTGAGCGATTTGATGACTTACAAGAGCATCAGAAGAACTACTTTGCAGAGAGTTTTGGGGATGTTGTAGAAATTACTCATTATAAATCATTGAGTGAACTACAATGTGCAAATGCTTTTTTTATTGCCAATGAGATCTTTGATGCTTTTCCTTGTGAGCTTTACTTTAAAGGAAAAACTGCAAGGGTAGAGAATCATAATGTAGAGTTTGATTTAGATGATGCATGGGTGAAACAAAAGGCTGAACTTTATCATAAAGATAGGGGCGAAGTAGCTATTGGGTATGAAGAGTTTGCTCAAGAGATGGCAGGTGCTGCTGAAAAATTTGAGTTTATCACATTTGATTATGGTGAGATGCAAGCTCGTCCTGATTTTTCTTTACGAGTGTATACAAAGCATAAAGTTTTACCATTTTTTCTTCCAAAAGATCATGAAGATTATATGCCAAGAGAAGAGCTTTTCGCAAAGAGCGATATCACATATGATGTAACATTTGCCCATGTAAAAGATGCCTATGCTGAAGCAGGAGTTGATTTTGTAGAGTTTAAAGCTCAGATGGTAGCATTAGTTGATATGGGGCTTTTAGATCTATTGGAGATGTTGCAAAGGAATGTTGAGGAAAAAATTTATAAGCAGGAGCTTGAAAAAGCAAAGATGCTTATACTGCCAAACTTTTTAGGGGAACGTTTTAAGATGATGCGTTTTAGAAAGGACTCTTAAAGTCCCTCTATAAGTTTGATTAACTCTTCTGGTCTATTGGAGTTTTTCAGAGCATTTTCTTTGTTAATTACTCTTTTCTGAAGTAGTTCAAGAAGTTGTTGCGTTTGTGTTGTCATATGTGTTTCTTGCTGATTAAGTTGCATTTGTGAGTAGATCTGATGCACTTTATCTTCACGAATCTGATTTTGAATCGCAGGGTTGGTGATAAGTATCTCTTGTGTTGCTGCTTTACCACCACCAACACGAGGTATCAGTGTTTGTGAGATTACTGCCACAAGTGAAGATGCGAGTTGTGCACGAACTTGAGCTTGTTCCTCTCCGTCAAAAACATCGATAATACGGTTAATAGTACTAGGTGCTGAGTTTGTATGGAGTGTTCCAAAAACAAGGTGACCTGTTTCAGCTGCTGTAAGTGCTGCACCAATAGTTTCAGCATCACGCATCTCCCCGATGAGAATAACATCAGGATCTTGACGGAGTGCATATTTAAGTGCTGCTGCAAAAGAGTCGGTGTTACTCCCCACATCACGTTGAGAGAATAAAGACTTAATGTTTGTATGTACAAACTCAACTGGATCTTCAACCGTAATAATATGACGGCGTTCTGTAAGGTTTATCTCATGGAGCATAGATGCTAGAGTCGTTGATTTACCAGAACCTGTAGGACCTGTTACTAAGATAAGCCCTTTCTCTTTTTTTATAAGCTCTTTAAAAATAGGGGGATTTCCATACTCATCAAGAGTTGGAATATCGATAGGAATCATACGAAATGCACAGGCAATTCCGTGAATAGTACGGTAATAGTTGGCACGAAAACGCCCAATATTTTTAAGTTCAAAAGAGAAGTCGAGTTCATTATGCTCTTCAAATGCTTTTTTCTGTTTATCTTCAATGAGGGCATAAGCCATCTCTTCAACCTGTTTTGCACCAAGTTTAGGAAGGTTGAGTGGACGAAGTTCTTTATCTATACGAATTTGTGGTTCACTTCCTACAACTAGGTGTAAGTCAGATGATTTGAAAGCTAGAACTGACTTGAGCAGTTTTTTGATATCTATCGCTTTTTCATCTTCAGGTGTTTCAGCACTATTTATTGGATCACTCATAAAAATACCCCTTTATAGTTTTCTTCATTAAAGCCAACAATGACTTTATCTTCAAACTCAACAACAGGGCGTTTTATAAGAAGATTTTCACGGCAAAGCCACTCTTTTTGTCCCGATTCATCAAGCTGAAGCTCTTTGAGTTTCAGATTTCTAAATGTAGTGCTTCTCGCATTGAAGAGTGTTTTCATAGGAATTTGTGTAAGCCATGAAGAGACCTTGTCGCAATCAACACTCTTCTCTTTAAAATCATGTAGTTCAAATGCTATATCATGTGCTTTAAAAAATTTAAGTGCTTTTTTGACACTATCACAGTTTTTAATCCCATATACCTTTAGCATAAACTACTCGATGATCTTTGGAACAATAAAAAAGTGATCAGCACTTTTTGGTGCATGCTTGATAATTTCATCATTGATCTTAGTATCACATTGTGGTAGATCTTCACGAAGAGGTGTAGCTGCATCACTCATAGCAAAAGCTGCATCAACACCAGAAGTGTCAAGCTCACTTAAATTGTCAACAAAACTTACAATCTCTCCAAGTTGTGAGATTATCTCTTGGCGTTTCTCTTCACTTATCTTTAAAAACGATAATTTTTCTAATCTTGAGAGAAGTGCATCATCTACTTGCATATAAAATCCTATATTTAAAATATTTATGTATGATTGTATCAATATTTGATGAAACTTTAACTTAGTTTGATGTAATATTATGAACTTTTTAAAAAATAAGGAAAATTTTTGAGCTTAAAACAAGATATTGAGATGGTAAAAGAGGAGTTAAACTCCGAAGAGAAATTTTTTGAAAAAGCTGTAATAACAGAAAAGTTTGTAAAAAAATACAAAACTACAATGATAGCTTCTGTTGTTGCTATTGTTTTAATCGTAGGTGCTAACTTCGCTTATGAGATGAATCAAAAAAATACAAAAGATGCAGCCAATGCTACACTTTTAGAGTTGCAAAAAGATCCTCAAAATGCTACAGCATTAGCAAGATTAGAGACATTAAGTCCTGCTATGCATGATGTTTGGCTCTATGCTCAAGCAATTGTAAATAAAGACTTAGAAACTCTTAAAAAATTGGAATCTTCTAAAACAACTCTTATCTCAGATCTTGCAACTTATGAAAGTGCTACTGAGTCAAAAGATTTAAAAACTTTAGAGGATTATGCATTACAACAAGATGCAATCTATAAAGATTTAGCAACACTGCAAAGTGCAGTTATCTTGATGGATGAGGGAAAAATAGAGCAAGCTCATGAGAAACTTTCTCAGATCTCTATAGATTCCTCTTTAGCCGCAGTGTCTAAAGCACTTATGCATTATGGAGTGAAATAATATCGTGAAAAAATATCTTATATTACTTCCTCTTTTTGTCTTAGTGTTTAGTGCTTGTAGTTCTAAAGAGGTATATACACCAGAAGTTGTGGGTGATGATTGGGAACATTATGAGTCTATCGAAGATAACATAATTGATACTAGCCTTAATATTGCTGAACTTGATAACAACAAGGTCGTTACTCAAAACGGAGTTGTTGATGTAATTGTCCCAGAAGATTATAGAGTGGTTTCAGAGAGTGATGGTTGGATTATCACTTCATCTATAGATGGTAACCTTACATTGAGTGCAGAGGTTGATCCAACACTGCAAGAAAAATTTGCATTGAAAAAAACGATAGCAAGTGCCAGTGTACATGGTGACATACTTGCAGTTCTTTTTGCAGATAATGAGATAGCACTTTACAGTATACCAACAAAAGAGGTCCTTTTTAAAGAACAAGGTGGAGCATCTTTAGCAGTAGATACTAGAATAGTTAAACCTTACTTTATGAATGGTCTTGTTATCTTCTCAACACTCGATGGTAAGATTATCATCGTAAATGAGGAAAAAAGAAAAAGATTAAGAACTGTAATCGTATCGAGTGAAGATAATTTTAACAATATTATCTATATGGATATTGTTGAGAATAAAATAGTTGCAGCAACACCATACAAAATACTTGCAATGTCAAAAAAAGAGATACGTGCAAAGTATGAGATTAGAAATGTTATCTATGATGGTACTAATCTTTTTGTAGCAACAAAACAGGGTGAGGTGATCTCTTTAACACCTGATCTTCAAGTGAATGCAAAGTTGAAATTTCCATTTGCACACTTTTTAGGGATGGTAACTAAAGGTGATAATCTTTATATCCTTGAAAAAGAGGGTTATATGATAGTGCTTAACAAAAACATGAAAGATTATACTGTCCATGATGTAGATATAGGCGATGGTTTTGTTCTTGTAACACCTGATGCTTTTTATGCTGATGATGAGAAAATCATTATCAAGTAATGTCCAAAGAACTTGAAGCTTTTTTAGAATATATCAGTGTTACAAAGGCACTGAGTTCAAAAAGTGTTCAAGCTTATATGAGTGACCTTTGTTTAATCGAAGAGGAGCTTGGTAAAGCTCTTATTCATCTCGATTCTTCTCAACTCCTTGCACTTTTAAGTAACTACAACAATAAACGCACACTAAACCGAAAACTCTCTTCAGTCAATGCTTTTTTTGAGTTTTGTCATAAAAGAGATTTTGATGCTAGTATGAGTAAGTTTAAACTCTCCAAAATTCCAAAGCTCCTTCCAAAATTTTTATCGTATAAAGAGATTCAAGATGGTATATCACTTATAGATAGAAGTTCATGGCTTGGACTTCGTGACTATGCACTTATACTGTTTTTATATGCAACAGGTGCTAGGGTGAGTGAAGCATTAGAGTTGAGTCGTACAGATATAGAGGGGGAGTGGTTGCATATACGCCATGCCAAAGGGGAGAAAGAGCGTATAGTTCCCATCGCAAAAGTTGCACGAGTTGCAATAGATGAGTATCTGAATGCTTTAAAGTATGAAAATGATTTTGTTTGGGTAAATTACCAAGGGACAAAGTTAAGTCGTATATCGGCTTATAAAATAACACAAAAGTATCTAGGGGTCTCCCCCCATATACTTCGCCACTCTTATGCTACCTCACTGATAACAGGTGGAGCAGACTTAAGAGTGGTGCAAGAGCTTTTGGGGCATGCTTCTTTGTTAACAACACAGGTGTATACTCATATACAAAAACAAAATTTAAAAGAAACAGTAGATGTCTATCATCCTATGAAAAGTGAGCAATTATGAGTGAAGTAAATAATAGTATATTTTCAAAACCTTTTTTAGATTCCCTGTTTTTTACTCAAAATAAATGGCATCAGCATGGCGTTTTTTTGCATACTTTAAGGGTGACATATTACTGTATAAAAGAGGGGGAGTGGAGATTTTTTGCTGCTGGACTTTTACACGATATAGGAAAACCTTTTAGTGCCTTTAAAAAAGATGAAGAAGATTTTGAGTTTGATGAGTGGAGTTTTACTGACCATGAAGAGAGAAGTTACCAGATTATAAAAAACTGGCCTTTTATCAGTGAATATACAAAAAAACTTGTACGCTATCACTACCTGATTCGAGATATAAAAAAGTCTAAAAAAGAAGATTTTGCCAGATATGAAGCTAAAAAAGCAATCTGGGAGAGTTTAGATGAAAAGATGCAAGAAGATTTAGAAAAATTTTTGCATTGTGATGATTTAGGCAAGGGTAAAAAAAGAAGAGAGTAGTATAATATCATTATGAAAAAGTTAACTCCTATTTTAATCATTTTAGTTCTAGTTACCATTATTGTGACACTCTTTTTATCGCTTGGAAAAGTGCAAAATATGATTGTTATCAAAGAGGGAAACCTCAAACAACTCCCTATAGAGATGCAACTCAACAAATACCAAGATAGCTTTTGCGGTATGGTAATTACTGATCTCAACTATGCTTCTGAAGTTATAGCTTCTGATGGAAAAACATGGTTTTTTCATGACCATGGAGATTTTGTAGAGTGGCTTCAAGATAAAAGCTTTAAAGAGAGTGCAAAAATCTGGGTAATGAGTAGAGATACTCACAAATGGATAGATGGACGTAAAGCTTACTACTCTTTAAATGAAGAGACTCCAATGGGGTATGGTTTTGGTGCCTATGAGCATAAAAAAGATGGCTTTGTAGATTTTGATACGATGAGTTTAAAAGTACTTCGTGGAGAGACTATGAATAACCCACTTATAAGAAAACAACTTTTAGGAAAATAATGGAAACAGTCAATATACTCACAATTATAAGCATCGCGTTTCTTGGCTCTTTTGGGCATTGTATAGGTATGTGTGGAGGGATTGTTGTTGCATACTCTACCATCAAGATAGACCCTGCATCGTCAAAGCTTTCACAAAGTGCAGCACATCTGCTTTACTCTTTTGGACGGGTATTTACTTACACTATCTTAGGTGCAATATTTGGTGCTTTAGGTGGAGTAGTATTGTTCTCAAATACTGCCAATGGCGTTTTACTCATTGTTGCAGGTGTAGCGATGATACTTGCAGGACTCTCACTGATGGGAAAAATTAAATTTTTAACTATTATTGAGCACTCTTTCTCTTCATCATCAGTGTACAAAAAAGCATTTAAAAGCATACTCAACTCAAAATCAAACTCAAGTTTTTTTATCCTTGGTATGCTTAATGGACTTCTACCATGTGGCTTCGTGTACTTTTTTGCTATCACAGCGGCAAGTACAGCAGATCCGCTTTATGGTGCTTTGGTGATGGCTATCTTTGGAATGAGTACGATTCCAGCAATGTTTGGTATAGGATTTTTATCTTCTCTCGCATCAGCAACAAGTTTTAGAAATATGATGATGAGTTTATCAAGTGTAGCAGTGATACTTTATGGTACTTTTACTATCTATAGCGGTTATGAGTACATCAATAACCCACTTAAAACACTAAGAGATTGTCACTAAGAAGTGATATAATAAAATAACAATTACAAAAAAGGTTTGCAGATGAAAAGTTCAATTATAGAGAGTATTAAATCACTCCCACCCCTCTCAAAAACAATTACAGATATCAATAGAGTCTATGCAGATGAAGAAGCGGGAATAGGTGAGCTTTCGAAGGTGATTGAACCCGATCCAATGATTGTTGCAAATCTTCTCAAAGCTGCAAATTCACCCCTTTATGGATTTGGAAAAGAGATACGTAATGTCTCTCAAGCAGTGAGTCTTTTTGGTATGAGTATGACTCGCTCTATTGCTCTTGGAAATTCTGTGAGAAAACTACTCAATGTAGATATGCAACCTTATGGGATTAGTAGTGATAAATTTGCTGAGATCTCATCTATGCAAGCAACACTGATGCTGAAGTGGTATAATAAGGTAGATAAACAAAAAGCAGATAAACTTTACCTCGCTGCATTTTTACAAGAAACAGGAAAAATTCTCATCGCTTCAGATGTGATTCAAGAGGATGAAGATGTAAGCTTTAAATCAGAGATAGAACTCTCAAATAATCTTGCACAAGTGGAAAAGATGTATGTGGATGTTACAAGTGCTGAGGTGACTGCAGAAGTATTTACTCATTGGGGTTTTGAGAGTGATTTTGTGGAGATGATAAGATATGCAGACAATCCAAGTGCTGCACCAACTGAGTTAAGAGAATACTCTACTGCACTTCATATTGTAAAAACTGCACTCCCTGTCAATAAACCTTTTTCTGACCCTGCAATTAATTTTGCACTACGTAAGGCTCGTGATGCTGGGTATAACCATGAACTTTTAGAAGATGCTATTGATAGTATGCTTGACATAATCGAGGCTAACTAATGGCTAAAACAGTTACAATCATCGATACTTTTGGCTTCTTTTTTAGAAGCTTCTATGCACTCCCACAACACCTTAAAAACAAAGATGGCTTTCCAACAGGGCTTTTGACTGGTTTTACAAACTTTATATCTACACTTCAAAAAGAACACGATAGTGACTACATTATATTTGCCATAGATACAAAGGGTGATACATTTAGAAACGAGATAGACCCAAACTATAAGGCAAACCGTTCAGCTCCACCACCTGAACTTACTATGCAACTTCCAGTAGCCATAGAGTGGATAGATAAGATGGGGTATAAAACTCTTGGTATGGAAGGGTACGAGGCTGATGATATGATAGCAACAGTTACTCGTCTTGCCAAAGAGAAGGGTTACAATGTTCGTGTGGTCTCACATGACAAAGATCTCTACCAGCTTATAGATGATTCTAAAGTAGTGATTGTTGATGCTATAAAACGCAAGTATGTTGATGAAGATGCTTGTTATGAAAAGTATGGTGTGACTCCTCAACAGTTTATAGACTACCAATCAATCTTAGGTGATAGTGCCGATAATGTTCCTGGTGTTAAAGGGATAGGAAAAGTGGGTGCAGAAAAACTCCTTAAAGAGTACGGTACACTCGATAATATCTATGCACATATAGATGAAATCAAAGGTGCAACACAGAAAAAACTCATTGAGTCTAAAGAACAGGCATATATGTCTAAAGAGCTTGTAACTCTTAAGCCGGATGTTTTTGACACTATAGATTTTGAAGAGTATAAGATGGATATTGAAAACCCATTTTTAAATATCTATGATGAGCTTGTGAAGTATGAGCAAAATGCAGTACTTCGTGTTTTACATGCTAAAAATATGGTGAGTGATGCACAAAAACAGAGTGCAACACAAGCCTCTTCACAAAGTTTAGAATCACAAAATGATTTTAGTGAGCCAAAACTTGTATTTAAAACAACACTCATTACAGAGGAAGCTGAACTTAAAAAGGTGCTCTCAAATCTTACTCCAGAAACCTTGGTGGCATTTGATACAGAGACAACAGGGCTGGAGTATGCTAAAGATAAGCTAGTAGGTTTTAGTTTCTGTTTTGATGAAAATGAGGCATATTATGTTCCTTTTGCACACTTTTACCTAGGTGTAGCAGAGCAGGTGAGTGAAGATGCAGCCAAAGAGGCGATGAGAAAAATATTTCTCTCTCGTGTTGTTGGGCATAACATTAAGTTTGATTTGCATTTTGTAACACGATTTTTAGAGGATGATGCTTTAGAGATAGAGAGTGATTCTATGATACTTGCATGGCTTATTAACCCTGAAAGTGGTTTAGCTCTGGACAAACTGAGTGACAAACTTTTAGGTCATAAGATGGTGGCGTTTAAAGATACAGTAAAAAAAGGGGAGACCTTTGCGAGTGTTGAGCTCGAAGATGCTTGTAAGTATGCGGCAGAAGATGCACTTATAACTTTTAAACTTTACCATCTCTTTTTACATAAGCTTGAACTTCAATCTGCAACACACCTTATACAAGAGGCAAAAGAGGTAGAAATACCTTTTGTTAAAACACTTCTTATGATAGAAAAAGAGGGTATAGAGGTAGATAAAAGTTACTTAGAGAAGTTTTTAGTTGAGGTAAAAGAGACACTTGGCTCTTTAACTACAAGCATTTACGAGCTTGCTGGAAGTGAATTTAACATTAACTCAACTAAACAGCTTGGTGTGGTACTTTTTGAAACTCTAGGGCTACCTGTAGGGAAAAAAACAAAGACTGGTTACTCTACAGATGAGAAAGTTTTGAGTGGGCTTAAAGGCTCTCACGATATTATTCCTAAGCTTTTAGAGTACCGCGAAGTGTATAAACTTTACTCCACTTACATTGAGCCACTTCTTAAACTTGCTCGTGAAGATGCAAAGAGTCGTATTCATACCTCTTTTGTTCAAACTGGAACAGCGACTGGGCGTTTGAGTTCTAAAAACCCTAACTTGCAAAATATTCCAACACGTACGCCACTGGGCGCAAAGATACGTGAGGCGTTTGTTGCAGGTGAGGGGAAAAAGCTTATTGGGATTGACTACTCTCAGATTGAACTGCGTTTACTTGCACATTTTTCACAAGACAGCGTTTTAGTAGATGCTTTTGAACATAACAAAGATATTCACCTTCAAACTGCCATAGTACTTTTTGGAGAAGAGGAAGCTCCTGCAAAACGTAGTGTTGCTAAAACGGTAAACTTTGGACTTCTTTATGGAATGGGACAAAAAAAACTGAGTGATACTTTAGGGATTACAACAAAAGAAGCAAAAGCAATCATAGAGAAATATTTTGAGAGCTTTCCTACGGTGAAGAGTTACTTTAGAAGCATAGTAGATACCTCAAAAGAGCAGGGCTATGTGGAGACACTTCTTAAGCGTAGACGCTATTTTGATTATGAAAATGCAACACCGATGTTTCGTGCAGCATATGAGCGTGAGAGTGTAAACTCTGTGTTTCAAGGGAGTGCAAGTGACTTGATTAAACTCTCTATGAATGCTATTCATACACTTATAGAGGAGCAAAATCTTCAAGCAAAAATGCTTTTACAAATTCATGATGAGTTGATTTTTGAGGTAGATGCTAATGAAGCAGATGCCCTTGGTGCTAAGTTTCGTGAAGTGATGGAGGGGATTATGCAACTCAACATTCCACTTAAAGCCTCTTTAAATATTGGCGATAACTGGGGAGAGTTAAAGTAAAAGTACCTCTTTTACTTCTTCGTCATTTTGTAGATAAAACTAAATACTTCTGCTACTGCTTTGTACATCTCAGCAGGAATCTCTTGGTCGAGTTCCACTTTTGAGAGGAGCTCAATGAGGTCTTCATCTTTTTTAATGGGAATATTGTGAAGCTCCGCAATTTTAATGATATTTTGTGCAACTGTGCCTTCCCCTTTGGCACTAACTTTTGGAGCATTTGCCTTCCCTTTTTCATATGTGAGTGCAGCAGCTTTTTGTCTCATGCTTTTACCTCAAAACCCATCTCTAAGTTTTTACCATATGCATTATAAGCATCAGTTGGTGTAGTTTTCTCTTCAATAAAATTGATATTTTGAGGATGAATGCCAACAGAGAAAAGTTGCTCTTTAAGTGAGCCTATATTTTGTTTAAGAAGTGTACGAAACTCTTCGTTTTTGGTGTCAATATTTATGCTTAATTGGTTTTGCTCAAACATCCCTAATCGTAGTTTTAGCTCCCCATAATCTTTTAGTTGAAGTTCTATATCACAAAAGAATTTTTTGTTTTTGGCTGATTTTAATGTAATATTTCCATCTTCTAATTGCTCCCAAGCATAAGGGATATAAAGTGAAGATGAGTTTGAAAGATGTGAGACAAGTTGGTGGTAATCTATTTGAAGTGTGAGTTTATCTATAGCTTTGAGTACCTCTTGTTTTTGTGGATGGTTTGACTTGCTAATCTCCTCATGTGATTTTAGTAGAGTAGCTTTTAAATCATGAGAGAGTTGCTCTTTTGTTTGTGTGGCATTTTGGAGCTCTTGGGGCTTGTTGAGGAGCTGTACTTTATCAAAAACTATTTTGAACTCTTTTGTAAATACAGTATCTTTTGGTGAAAGTGCTTTATCAAAAGAGGAATCAAGTATCTTTTGAATACTCTCCATCGGTTTTTTTATCTCTTGTGTGAGCTTTGTTATGAGTTTAATATCTTGAGTATTTGTATTTTTAAACAAGTCACTTGAGAGGATGTTTTTTATTTGGGTATTAAGCTCTTTAAGTTGTGGAAGTTGTGTCGTATCTAAACTTTTTGAGAGTTGTGTGAGTGTAGTTTTTAAATTTTCTAGTGGTAACTTGGCATTTTTAAGAGTTGATTCTAAAAAAACTCCTGAATTTTGTATCTTTGTTTTGACATCACTTTGTTGTATATCTTTGACATTAGTGAGAAAACTTTCAAGTATTTTGACTAAGGGCAAGTGTTTTTGTTGAGTTGTATTTTGCTTTACATTCTGTTGTATTTGTAAAGAGGGCTCATTTTTGTTTGGAACTGTAGCTTGTTGGAGCTGTTTTGTATCTGGTGCTTGTGGCGTTTTAATCAGCTTGAGTAACTCTTTTACATCTTGAGATACACTTCCAAGATTTTTCAAGGTAGGGTTGTTTTTTACTAACTCTAAGAGGGCTTTGTCTTGAGTCGTGTTTTGTGCACTCTCTTTAAAAAGTGTGTTTATAATTGACTTTAAATCTTTAGATTGAGTAAGTGTAGCTGTTTTTTTTGTACCTAAGTCATTAAGTACCTGCGAAAGTGCTTTATTTGTATTTGGTAAAATAATACTTAGTTGTTTAAGTGTAGCTGATTGAATCATAAGTAATTATATCTTATTTGGTAAAAATAGACAAAAAAAGTATAATATGACAAAAAGAATAGAGCATATAATATGAAAGAAAAAACAGAAAAGATTTTAGAGATTTGGCATAAACATTTTAGTGACGAGGCAAGACAATACTCTGAGTTTGAGCCCTCAGATATAGAGTATTTTGTGGGGTGTTTACTTTACAACCATTTTGCTTTTTCAAAAGCACTTCATACGATGAAAACAATGGACTTGTCTTATGATTTTTTAAGTGAGTGTGGCGAAGAGTATGACGAGGTGCAAGCTATTATAAAAACTATAGAGTTTGATGATGAGATAGAGAGTTTAGAATTTTTAAGAGATTTTATTAAAGAATCAAAAGCAAAATATACTCCATCAGAACTTTATCTCTTAAATCGTTTAGAGTACCATGTAGAAGCTATGGCTGAGCGTTACTACAAGGGTGTAGAGGTGGAGCATATAGATTTTGAGAATCCACTTTTAAGAAAATAGTATGAAAAAGTATCTTATAACATCAAGAGAATTTTATACAGACACTCCAGCTGTTTTTCGTGGAATACTTCAAGAGCAACTTATCAAATATATGCCAGATTTTGCACTCTATCGTGATAAATCTAACCCCCATTATGATGTGCAAGCAGACCATTTTGTAGAAGTGTGTAAAAATTTTATGGGGCTGAAGTCATTCTTACATCAAGAGTATGAGTTGGCAGCTTCTTTGGGAGCTAATGGTGTTCATCTTACCTCTAAGCAGTTTGATAAGATTCAAAACGCCAAGAGTTTAGGTTTAGAGGTAATTATAAGTACTCATACAAAAGAGGAAGTGCTTCAAGCTGAGAAATTAGGTGCAGACTATGTTACATACAGTCCTATTTTTGCTACACCTGGAAAAGGGGAACCTAAAGGGGTTGGAAACTTAGAAGAGCTTGTAAAAGATGTCAATATAAAAGTTTTTGCATTAGGTGGGATTATTAAAGAGGAAGAGGTAAATGCCATAGAAGGAAGTGGAGTGTACGGCTTTGCTTCTATTCGTTATTTTTATTGAAGTTTTCCTGCTAATGCACCGCTTGCAAATGACCATTGAAGGTTGTACCCTCCACATGGGCCATCAAGGTTCATAATCTCTCCACAAAAATAAAGACCATCTATAAGGCGACTTTGCATTGTTTTTGGATCTATCTCTTTGAGGTTAATGCCTCCACGTGTAATCATAGCAAGTCGGAAACCATCATGCCCATTAATTGTAAGTGGTGTCCATGCTAAGAAACTTATGAGTTTCGCCTTTGCCTTACCTGATTGTTTTTTTAGAGTCTCATCTAGTATTACACCTGCGAGTTTACATAACTCTGTGCTAAGTGCTAAAGGGAGTAGGGTATGGGTAAGTTCAACTATGTTAGCTTTTGGATTTTTATTAGCCTCATTTTTGAGATGTTGAGTAATTTGTTCCTCATTCATCCCTTTTGTAAGGTTTAAGAGCAGAGGCACTTCACCATACTTCTTTAAAAGAGGTGTAACTTCACGAGCAAAGTCTAGCACAACTGGCCCACGAATCCCCGATTTTGTAAAGATTAAGTCACCTTTAGCTCGAAGTTTTTTATGCTTTTTAAGTGCTACTTTGAGCTCTACTTTGGCGATGGTATCTGCACGACAATGTTCAACCCAAGTCTCTTTTGTTTTAAGTGGCATCATTGCAGGACTAAGTTCGGTGACTTTATGTCCTAACTCTTCGGCCAGTGTATATCCATCACCTTCAGCACCAAGAACAGGGTAACCCATACCTCCAGTAGCAACAATGACATAAGGAGCATAGTAAAGTGTATCTTGGGTTTTAACACCCTCTATGTGTTTTCCAACAACTAAAAGTCGCTCTACTCTTTGTTGTGTTATAACAGTTATAGCAAGCTTTTTCATCTCATTTGAAAGGGCTTCTATGATGGTACTAGAGGAGTGTGAAGTGGGAAATATACGAAAACCATCAGGTGCATGTGTCTCTACACCAATCTCATCCATAAACGCCACAAGTGCTTTGTTGTCAAACGCCATAAGTGCATCTTGCATAAAGCGCCCATCACGACCAAAGCGACTCATAAACTCTTCATTTGTGAGGGTATTTGTAAGGTTACAACGACCCCCACCAGTAGCTTTGAGTTTTGCAGAGATTTGAGAGAGTTTTTCGAGTAAAACTACTTTTTTCCCCTCTCTAGCAGCAACAATAGCTGAAATAATCCCAGCTGCACCACTTCCAACTACTATAAGGTCGTATCTTTGTTCATTCATAAAGGTATTTTAGTATAATTCTCTTTATGAAAACATATTATGGTGATAGAGAAAAATGTTACAAGTGTTTTAGGCCCAAAAGCTCGTGTATGTGTGGCTATATTAAGAGTATAGAAACGCAGACAAAGTTTGTGATACTGATGCACCCAAAAGAGTTTAAAAAGGTCAAAAACAATACAGGTTTTTTTACCCATCTTTCTCTTGAAAATTCTGAAGTTTTTATAGGTATAGATTTTTCAGAGCATAGAAAAATTAATGAGATTATAGCAACACATGAGAGTTACATACTCTTTCCATCAGAGGGTGCACTCAATCTCACTACAACAAAGCCACAGCTAAGCTCAAAGCCTTTAGCTATTTTTCTTATAGACTCTACTTGGGCTTGTGCGAAGAAGATGTTTTTAAGTAGCTCAAACCTTCAAAACCTAAAACATATGAGTTTTACAACTACAAAAACTTCACAGTATCAGATAAAAGTACAGCCAGATGCAGCTTATCTCTCTACTATAGAATCTACTCTTGTTGTACTTGAACTCTTAGACAAACAGGGTATAGAGAGATTAGAAAGTTCTGATTTAGAGGGTTTTTTAACACCATTTTTTAAGATGATAGAGTATCAAAAAGCATTGATTGCAAACCCTCTTTCCCATGCTGTACGTTTTAAACGCCACACTTCAAAGAAGATATAAGGATAAGTTGCTATTATATTATCACATAAATATGATTTGAAGTGATAGTATGAACAAAAATTCTTTTTTAATTATAAGTTTCGTAGTGCTTTTTTTTAGTGCTTGTAAAACATCTGCACCCACTCCAAAACCCATCATAGAAGAGCTCAATACAAGTAAAGCTGTAAAAATAGCTCCTGTTGAAAAACCAAAATTGTATGAGCAAGTATTTATAAACTGTTTTAACACAGGAAAAGTTGCTACAACGAAAAGTTGTAAACAAGAGATAATAGATTTTTTGGATACACATAAAGGTTTTCAAACAGTTGTCGTAGAGGTACATACAGACAAGGGTGGCAAAGCAAGTAGAAACCTTAGTATCTCTAAAAAAAGAGCTTATAAAATAGCAAGTGATTTGAAAAGTTTACTCAAAAATCTACCTATCTATTATGCTGGACTTGGTGAGCAAGAACTGATTATAGATGAGCTTACAAAAGAAGCTAATGTAAAAAATAGAAGAATTGAAATACAACTTCTTATGGATCAAGCACAAGTTGATACAAAGAGATTGACACTTTATAAAAAAGTACACTTTACAAGAGTGAAAAAAGTTAAGAAGAGTACCGTTATTCCGAAGAAAAAACCAAAGATTACTCATGTTGACAATAGGTATAAAAATGTAAAAAACAACCCTCTGATTTTTAAGTCTGCATCCCTAGTCAACAAAGAGATTCAAATCAATAAACTTATAGGTGATGCTATGAACCCTCTTTATAAAGAGAAAATCATGCATACCTGTAGTAATGACAATGTAATTATGATGGAAAGAAGAAACACACGTGGGGTAGGTGGTTCTGCATTTATTAAAAATATGGATGGTGGAAAATGGAGTGCAGAAGTAGATAACTATACCATAGTAATTAACCCACTTTTTCTCTTTAAAGATGGAAGTCTTTCTGAGAGAAATCCGAAGGTGAAGATTTATAAAAATGGTTTTAAAAAACATTCATTTAGCACTACGGCAAATGCTTACTTAACTCAAAGAGGTGTACTTTATAGACTCTTTACAAACTCAAATGATTCCATACAGTGTATAGATATGTTACTTCCTTATGATGAGAGTCAAAAACATTATGGCTTTTTATATTTTGTAGAGGATGGACGTCTCAAAGAGGTGGTTTTTGAGCCTTATATTACTGAGTGATCCATTGTGAGAGTTGTTTTAAATCTTCTTCAGAGATATTTTTAAATGCAGGCATTAATGCTCCATGGGAATTTTTCCATTTTTCTTTAGAGCCATTTTTTATACTCTCTTGAATTGTTTGAGTATCATGTTTATAACGAAGTGCTATGGCATTAAATGATGGCCCTACAATTTTTTTGTCGCGTTTATGACACCCTAAACAGTTGTTTTTAAGAGCGATCTGTTGCCCTTTTGGCATCGCTCTTAATTTATTAAGTAGTGCTTGCTCTTTTGCTAGATTTTTTTGTGTAAAGTGTGCAAACATATATGTTGCTATAGCTTCAAGTTCATCTTGTGTAACTTTTCCTTTTTGAGAAGGCATTACACCATAACTCTCTAGGCTTTGTTTATCACAGTAAGATTTTGAAGCAGACGGGTTGATGACATAATCTTTTACGAACTCTATAGCCTTCGGGACTCTTTGGCTTTCAACATTCACCTTTGTAAACCCTACAATATGAAAAGCAACAGCCATCATTGGTGGTGCTACTTCATTTTCGTATGATTTGGGTGGTAAGTCAATGTTATGACATGAACTACATTTTTGTTTCAATAGTTTTTTTCCATCAAGCTTAGCACTTGCTGGTTTGTTATTACATCCACTAAAGATGATAAGGCTAAGAGTAAGTAAAAGTTTTAGATACATCTATGCGTTTCTAAGTTCTTTAGCCCACTCTTGCATTGTAACTGTAAGTTGCTCATTTGGTGCTTCCATAAGAGCTATATGAAATTCAGTTTCAGTTTCACTAACACCAATACTACGAGGTCTTACAGCAAGAATTTTAGTATTTGGGAGTTGTTTTCCAAAACAAAAGATTAAGTTTTTAGCATTTTTGATTTCAGAGTCAATAACATGATCTGCTAATGAAAGTGTATGAGCATAGTGATCGAATGTAGCTATATAAGTAGCGATAGGGTGTGCTTCAACTTTTGTTTTTAAAAAATCTATGATTGCATCAACACTACTAAATGTTGTTTCACTTTTTGCTATCTCTAAAAAGTAAACTGGGTATTTGTCTAAAAGGTTTGTTTTTGTCATTATTTATCCATTGTATGTAAAATTTATAGTGTATTTTATCTTATAATAGTTATAAACATATAAAATGAAAGATATTAGTTTGACGATTTAAGTTTAATTATATATATTTAAATCGTCAAAAATGGCTATTTATTAAAAAGAAGAGAGCCTAAGCGGATCATATTTGAACCACACTCTATAGCGAGTTCAAAATCACCACTCATCCCCATAGAACAGATAGTCGCGTTTGGTAGGTTTTTATAGATATTGTAAGTAGTTTCAAAACTTTCTTTTACAATGTTTTTATCATCAGAATGTGCACCAATACTCATCACACCTTTAAGCTTGATATTTGGACACTCTTGAGTTATTTGTGTGTAGATCTCATTTGCAACTTCTGGCATCACACCATGTTTACTCTCCTCTTTAGCAGAGTTTATTTGTAATAAACAATCAAGTGTCATCTCTTTAGCTACAAGCTTCTTTTGAAGTTCATGTGCGAGTTCTATAGAGTCTAGTGCATGAAAGAGGCTAGGGTTTAAATCAAGTAAGTTATTGATCTTATTTTTTTGTAGATTCCCTATAAAGTGCCACTCGAGTGGTAACTCTTCTAGTTCATGAACCTTAGCTTTTAAATCTTGCACCTTGTTCTCACCAAAGGCACGTTGTCCTATATGGTAAAGTTTTTCTATCTCAGCACTAGTTGAGTATTTAGATACAGCTACAATCTTTACTATATGGTGTCCACTCACATTAAGTCGAGCAGTTTCAACTCTTCTTATTACATCATCTATATATATTTTGTATTCTATCTCATTCATATTATCTCCTTTATCCTACTAATCTGTTTATATCGTTATAAAGCCCAAGCCCCATAAGTCCAAAGAGGATGACCCATCCTGCTATAGTTAGGTTAACAACAACTCTCTCACTCGCTTCGCGACGGAAGATAAACTCATAGAGATTAAACATAATATGCCCACCATCAAGTGCAGGAATTGGTAAGAGGTTAAGTACACCAAGATTTACCGAGATAAGTGCTGCAAAGAAAAGAACACTCATCCATCCGGCATCTGTTGCATCTGATGTTAGTTTTACGATGCTTATAACACCACCTAGCTCTTTTGCTGGTACATCCCCAACTATGAGCTTTTTCACACCTGTAAAGATCATAGTACTTGCAAAGAAAAACTGCTCATTTGTGTAAGCAAAGATATCATCAACTTCAAGTTTATGTGTAACACCTGCTGAGCCAATGCCTATCATCTTTTGTTCTACATCTTCACCAAACATATTTTTAGACATCTTAAGCTCAGGAGTAAGGATGATATGCTCAAGATATCCCCCTCTTTGTACTTCTATGTCAAGTGGACCAGAAGAGGCTTTAATAGTGTCTGACATCTTTTTCCAGGTGTCTATATTTATACCATTGATAGAGCGAATTGTATCATTTGACTCTAGTCCTGCTACAAATGCAGGAGAATCTGCGACTACTTTTCCAACAACTGGAGAGAGTATAGCAGGCCCACCAAGAGCGATGAAAAAGTAAAGGATGTAGGCGATCACAAAGTTTGCAGCAGGTCCAGCCAAAAGGATGAAAATCTTTTGGAGTGGCGTTTTGGTGTTGTAACTGTCATCATCATAGCTTTTTTTAGTAGGGTCAGAATCATCTTGCCCTTTCATTTTTACATAGCCACCAAGAGGGATAGCACTGATACTCCACTGTGTCCCAAACTTTTTGAATGAGAAAAGTTTTTTACCAAAACCGATGCTAAAAACTTCTACATATACACCCATAAGGCGAGCTGCAAGATAGTGCCCTAGTTCATGAAAAAATATCAGTCCACTAAGAACTAAAATCGATACAAAGATACCCATTAGTTATGATCCTTTTGAAGTGCTTGTTTAAATCCCCAAAGGTACTCAAACCCTGAGTAGAGTGTGAGTGCTACAGCAAACCATAGCAAGGCACTTGCATATGGCCAATGCATTAGTAAGAATCCTATAGCTATCATCTGAAAAACTGTTTTAACTTTTCCAGCCATAGAAGCTTTGACTGCAATGTTTTGACCCACTGCAACGGTTCTAAGTCCGGTGATAAATAGTTCACGAACAATAATTATATAGATAGCCCAAGCCGAAGCATCACCCATCATCATTAGTCCTAAAAATGCAGCAAGTGTAAGCATTTTATCGGCTAATGGATCAAGAATCTCTCCTAGAAGTGTACTTTGATTCCATTGTCTAGCGATATAGCCATCAAAAAAGTCTGTGGCACTAGCAATGACAAATAGTAACGAAGCAAAGTAGTAGTTCCATGTTATATGAAAACCATTATCTGTAAATACTTGAGGATTTAATATAATCCAAAACATTAACGGTGCTAAAAGGATGCGAAGTGATGCCAAGGCATTTGGTAGATTTAACAAATATTTCTCTTTTTTAATTAATGGTAGGATTGTAGCTTTTTCTTGCTTATCGCTGGTTGATAGAGTAAAATTAGCTATGAAAAATATATGTCCATTATGCTCAGGTGAAGCAAAACTATTTTATGAAGAGACTCAAAGCTATTTTAGATGTTCAACTTGTATGGGGGTCTTTGTAGATAAGAAAGACCTCATAGATAGAGAAACAGAAAAAGAGGTGTATAAGCAACATGATGTAGATACAGATGATAAGGGATATAGAAAATTTGTATCACCCATCACTGAGGCTATAGTAAAAGATTTTTCTCCCAAGGCTAAGGGACTAGATTTTGGAGCAGGGCGTTCTAAAATTATCTGGGCTATATTGAGTGAAAAAGGTTACAAGATAAAAAATTACGATCCTCTTTTTCATAAAGAGAGAGCACTTTTAGAGAAAAAGTATGATTATATAAGTTCTTGTGAGGTGGTAGAACATTTTTATAACCCCTATAAAGAGTTTGTACTTTTAAAAAATATGCTTCAAGAGAAAGGAAAGATTTATATCATGACAGATCTGTATGATGATAGAGATTTTAGTTCATGGTACTATAAAAATGACCCTACACATGTCTTTTTTTATACAAAAGAAACATTTTTATGGATAGTAAAAGAGTTTGGATTTGAAGGTGTTAGAGTAGAAAAGAGGCTTGTTGTTTTATATTGATGTTTTTTTTCGGTCATGTGACTTAATGTTTACTCTTTTTGTGATATAATTTTACTTATAATAATTATAAAAGGAACAAATCATGAAACATGCATACTTATCAGATAGAGTCATTGGTGAAGCATTAGCAAAACATGCTATTACAAAAAAAGAGGCAGAAAAATTAAAAAAGAAGATAGATACTCAAGAAGTTATTTATAAAGCTACTCATAAGTAGAGTAGCTTAAATAGAGAAAAAGTTTCTCTATTTAAACGATGTTCCACCGTCAACTACAATAGTTTGACCTGTAAGCCAAGAAGCTTCGTTAGAACATAAAAATTTACATGCACCAGTTAGATCTGTTGCATCGCCCATACGGGAAAGTGGAGAACGTTTTACAACTTCTGCTTTTACCTCTTCGTAATTTGGAAATGCTTTAAGAGCATCAGTGTCGATTGGACCACCGCTTACTGCATTAACACGAATTTTCATCTCACCTAGTTCTGTTGCCGCATATTTTACCATTGTCTCAACAGCTGCTTTGTTTGTCCCATGACCTGAATAGTTTGGAGTGTAAACAAGGTTACCCGTAGAACTCATAGAGATGATGCTACCACCACCCACTTTTTCTATACGTTTTGCTGCTTCTTGTGCACCAACTACAAAAGCTTCAACAGTTGCAGTGTATATATTTCCAAGACCTTTTGGTTTAAGACGCATAAATGGAGCAAATCCACCAACAACAGCACGACCAGAGATGATGGCGTTTGATATAAAGAAGTCAAGACGATCGAAATCTTCATCAAACTCTTTATATACATCTTTATATGTAAGTGGCTCTAAGATATTAAGCTTGTAAGCACGAGATTTAATGCCATATTTTGCTTCAACATCAGCAATGATCTCATTTGCAGTATCTGCACTTGAAGCATAAGTAAATGCTACATCAGCACCAGCTTCAGCAAATGCATATACGATTGCCTTTCCAATTCCACGTGTTCCACCACTTACAAAAAGTGTTTTTCCTTTAAAGTCTTGCATCTTATAGTCCTTTGATATCGTAGTTTTTCATAACTTCTTCAATTTTTTTCATATTTGCAGCAGAAGGAGCTACAAGAGGAAGTCTGTATTCAAGTGTTTCAGTAAGGCCTGCAATGTACATAGCAGCTTTTACTGGAATAGGGTTCGCTTCACAAAACATTACTGAGTTAAGTGGGTAAAGTTTATCGTTGATCGCTTTTGCTCCTGCAAAGTCACCTGCTAGGGCAAGACGAACAAGCTCTGATTTTAGATCTGGCATAAGGTTAGAGGTTACAGAAGTGATTCCTGCTCCACCATTTGCAAGGATTGGGTAGTCAATAGCATCATCACCAGAAAAGACTTTAAGTTCAGGTCTACGAGAAAGTAGCTCAACAGTGCGCTCTAAACTTCCAGTAGCTTCTTTGACACCATAGATATTTGAAACATCATCAAAAAGACGGATAGTAGTGTCTGCACTTATATCTACACCAGTACGTCCAGGTACATTGTAAAGCATAAATGGAAGCTCAGGTACAGCCTCTGCAATTGCTTTATAGTGTTGGTAAAGTCCCTCTTGCGAAGGTTTGTTGTAGTATGGGCTTACAGAGAAGATAGCATCAACACCAGCACTTTGTGCATGTTTTGCAATCTCAATTGCTTCATGTGTCGCGTTTGAACCAGCACCTGCAAGAACTTTAGTGTGTGTTCCCTTACAAACTTCTACTGCTATTTCGATACAGCGTTTATGCTCATCGTGAGTAAGAGTTGCACTCTCACCAGTAGTACCAACGGGACAAACTGCATCCATACCGTTGTTAATTTGACGCACAATAAGTGCTGCATAAGTTTGCTCGTCTAATTTTCCATTTTTAAATGGAGTAATCAGTGCTGTGGAGGAACCTGTTACTAAATTCATTTTCTAAAGCCTTAATAAAATTAATGCGCAATTATAGCTAAAAAGTTTTAAAATGAGTTATGGTCTAAATATTTTGTAAGAGTTAAAACTTGAAGAGATTATAAAAGTAGCTATAAACATAATCACTTTCCTTGAAGTAACATTGTATGTGTTATATAAGATTTTCAACAATTAACATATATTTGAGGTTGGCATATCACTGCCAGCTATCAAAGTTATTCAAGCACACTCAACTTTAGATAAATTAAGCCCTATTGAATATCTAGATAAGTACAATTTAGAGATGAATTGTTCCGTTTAAACTAATTCGGTTTAAGGGGAGGCTTACAATGTCTAAAATTCATCATCTTTATAAATTCTTCTTTTTTACTCATATTTCCCCTTTTTTATATAAGTTTTAAGCTGTAAATAGCGGTAATTCCAAGAGTATAAGCTCCAAGTATCCAAACATTTATAGGATTTCCTGAGAGTTTTGGTGTCTTAATCTCGGAGACATTAAGTATAGCTAGTGAAACGCCACTTATATATAAAATAGTTGTGAAAGTACCGTGGCTTACAAAACTCTCTAGTAAGAAGATAGCAACTAAAATAAGACTATTGTTATCGAGTGCTAACCCTGTGTAGTGTTTTCCTCCAGCTAAACCATAAGTGCTAAAGTAACTTAAACGAATTGCAGCAGCAGCGACCATTATAAATGCCCCGACTAAGAAGATTGGCTCAAAGTTACCATAGCTTAAAAGTAATATAGCAGGAGTAACACCATAACTTACAATATCTATGAGTACATCTAGTTGCCCTCCAAACTTTGCATCAGTTGGCGTTCGCCCTTTGAGTCTTCGTGCAACTAGTCCATCAGCCCAATCAAAAGCAACTGCCCACACCATTCCTATCATACTAAGAGCATAAACTCCCTCGATTGCATAATAGATGGCGAGGATGGTACAAGCTAATCCTGAGAGTGATAAAAGGTTTGGAATATCTTTGATATAAGATAAAATAGTGGGTTGTTGTAACTTTTCGTGTACTGTAGTCTCTATTGACATTAAAATTCCTATTTTTTAAGTATTTTGTAATTCTTTTTTCAGTATAGCATAAATTTCAGCATAAAAGGGTATTATGAATAAAATAAATATTACTTAAGGAAGTAAAACATGACTGTATATACCGTTGGTACTTTTGATTTGTTACACATTGGTCATTTAGACCTCTTAGAATACTGTAAAACATTGGGCGATAAGTTTGTAGTGGGGGTTGCTTCTGATGAAGTGGTCGCTTCATATAAAAGAAATGTGCCTGTAATCCCATTGGCAGAGAGAATGCGAATGTTAAAATCTTTAGAGTGTGTAGATGATGTAGTTTCTTACGATGAACTTGAGTATGTGACACAATGTAAGGCTGTAGATGCTGACATTTTTGTTATTGGTGAAGATTGGGGAGATAAACCTCATAATATCGCAGTAGAAGAGTATCTCAAAGAAAAAGGTGCAAAGATTGTACAAGTAAGCTATAACCCTCAAACTTCATCTACAAAGATAAAACAGAATGTTATAGCACAAACACATAAGGGTAAATATTTAGCACATAATGTTGCATAAATACATTACTAAAAAACTATACGGAAAGCTTTTCGAGTAATTTTTGAAAGTTTTTTATATGTATGTTTTTTCTTGAGATATCGATAATGCCATCTTGTTTAAGCTTTTGTAAACTGCGGTTGACCACTTTTCTTACACTTCCTACCATTGAAGCTATGTCGTCATGTTTTAGATTATCTACTACATGGAGCTCTGGCTTGCCATCTACTGTTTTTGTAAAACGTGCAAAAAGTTGAAGAACTC
>Ga0256836_1000239_pt1 | contig 32485 bp, 44 predicted proteins | sample 4561380metaG_FD_185974 | JGI IMG/M metagenome (GOLD analysis project Ga0256836, IMG submission 185974) | Hydrothermal vent microbial communities from Guaymas Basin, Mexico - 4561-380 | ecosystem: Environmental > Aquatic > Marine > Hydrothermal vents | place: Mexico: Guaymas Basin | collected...
ATCCAGAACTTGTAGACCGAGTGGGTCACTAGCCCACTCGGTCTATTTTTTCTTGTCACTTTTTTGGAGGATTTTCCAATGTATGTCTACATAACAGAGGATAAACAATTTTTGTTGACAGATCATATACGAGATGAAAATGTTATGAGACAACATTTACCTGAAGTTAAGTTACATCCATTAAGCAAGGATTTCATAGTTAAACATTTTACAAATCATTTTGTAGAAATTGACTTCTATAAGAAATTTTGTATTCCAACAGCAAGACTATGGCTGAAAGATAAGAAAATTGTCTATATCAACAATAAAGCCTTTAAGTTTTCCTATCTGGAACTTACAGATGTCTATCACGATGAACAAGAAGTTCTTACAGAATCTCCACGCATATTAGTTAAACTTGTTTTCAGAGTTGTTTTGGATGATGCTTCATCATGTTTAGCAGTATTCACAGATTTTCTAACGATAGACTATTTTAAAAGATTGCTTAATGAGAAACCAGAATATGTTAAGCTTCCTGACAAGAGGATTCTAGCTAAGAAGTTTAGACCTCTTCACGAAGCTTTACGGTATACATTAGACTTTTCTGATTTTCTTGATTTATACGATCATTTGCGAAGTGATAATGATTTTGACATTGTGTATGATGTTTCACACGGTTCTATTAGTTTTGGGATTAGGAAATATGGAAAGATATTCGATAATCTTAATTCATACTTATGGTATGTTAATCGTATTTTAAATCGCATCCTTGAATAGTGAAAACAAGACAACCAGGAGGTACATTATGGAAGCTATAAAACCTAAGATTGTTGCAACTAAGGAACAAATCAATAAATATGTTGAACATCCAGATTCATTCGGTAAAGAAATTCAAATCAAAGTAGCTAAAACAGTTTCATCTGTTGAAGATAAGATTGTTAAGTTTGCAAAGAATGAATCAACTAGACCTATTGTAGATTCATTACATCAACTTAAAGAAAAGTTAGATGAACTCAATCCTAAAAGATATGAAGAAGCTCCTTGGTGGAAGAAATTCTTAAGGCTTGTACCTACTGGTGATAAACTTGTAAGATACATAGCTGAGAGATTTGAATCTATAAGTGATTATGTTGATCACATCATGAAATCTTTAGAGGATGCTAAGGATCAGATAATCAGAGATAACATTGATCTTGAAAAGATTAGAGATGAACTTAAAGCCTATAATAAGGAACTTGAGCAATGGATTGAAACTGGTAAAATGTTACTTGATGAATTACAAGTTAAAAGACAAGCTATACAAGATCCAGTTGAACTTAAGAAACTTGAAAATGCTATCTTCATGATTAGCAGAAAGATTCAAGATCTACAAACATTGCTGCAATCAAATCTTCAGTTCTTGATATCTATTGAGCAAACATTACAGAATAATAAAGCATTACTTGATTCCATTGATAGAACTGCGACTATCACTAGGACAGTCCTTACTGTTGGTTTAGCTATAAGAAGTGCTTTAGTCAATCAGAAACAAGCGATTGAAATGGTTAAGAGTACGCAAGATTATACAGCAGAATTGCTCAAGTCTAATGCTGAAGCTATTAAACAGCAAACGGGTGATATTGAGCAACTTTATACATCACCAGTTTTAGCTCTTGATAAGCTTAAAGAAGCTTATGATACATTGGTATCTGCTATCAGTGATTTTGATGAAGTTAGAAAGAAAGCTATAGATTCTTCTATTAGCACTATTAAGGTTCTTGATGAGATGAATAGGAACCTTAAACAACACATCAACAGGGAGGCATCATGATAAACATTCTTAAAAGTTTGATTTTGCTATTCATTCTTGGTATAGTAATTATGCTAATCGTCTTCTGGGTAACAAATAAGGTTCTAGATAAGGTTGAGAAGAGTGATGATAAGCAAGATAAGACTCCTCAACCAATAAACTATCTTTCCAAAATTTATGAACTTCTTCCTCAAATTTGTAAGCTGGATGTTGATAATTTCTTGAAATCAACTATATTAAAGGATATCGCACATATAGCCGGAAAGATAGATAGGTTGAATGAATTAACGTTAAACAGATACTCTTATGAGTTTGATCATATAATAGCTAAACATCTTTACAATTTAGTCAAAGCATTAATTCTGAATGGTGGGAGAGATCCAAGCAAGTTTCAAGAAGGATTACTAATACTCAATTCTCATATCACAAAGCTTGAGAAAGCTTATGTTGAAGATTCTCTTGATAAGGAATTAGAATTTCTTCGGAGGAGATATGAAGATTAGTTGGAAAGATATTCAAGAATTTGCAGAAGCTTTAGCAAATCATATATCTAAAGGTTGTAAGAACCTACTGCATCTACAGAAAGGTTGTGTTGTTTTAATTAACAAGAAACCATATATAGTGGAGGATATTGAAGAACGTTCAGATAACTATGCAGAGTATAAGCTGAAAGACAAACAGCATATACTTTATCTAGAATATGATGATGGATTTATTCGAGTATGGGAACCGATAACAGGAATACAGAAAACAAAACTCTTAAGTGTTTTTGAAGATTTAAAACCGGTTGAGCAATATGTTGAGGATGGAGTTCAAATTTACATCTATCATTACTGTGGAATAGTATATTGTGTAGAAAAAGAAGAATCTGGAGAATCTTATGTTTCTCAATTGTTAGAAGATACAGATGTTGAACTTCCCTGATTGGAGGATTGTAATGGGAAGATTTCTGTTAATATTGTTGATAATTGCTACATTCTCATGTGGTAGGGATACGTTAAACAATGCTAAACAATATACGAAAAGCTTTGATAAGAAGTTTCAAGTTACAGAATTACATTATCAAACAGTGAATAAAGAGCTGAGTAATATTTTTAGTAATATTCCAGATGGCCTTAAGAAGGAGGTCCTTTCTTTACGGAAGGACCTCCAACAGATTCATTGTAAAATGGAAGACATATCCCACACAGCTAACAATACTCTCCATAATCTAGATAAGTTGAAAAAAGAAGGATTTTGCGATAATGTTTTTCTATTTTCTTATTCCACAGATATTGTGGCTCATTATGGTGATAATCCAACTAAACATAACTCGATTCCTATTTACTGTGAAGATTTAGCGAAAGCTTACTATTCTTCGTTATCATCAGAATTGGATACACTCAACCAACAACTTAAGCATATAGAAAATAAACTCAAAACTATAAAACATGTAGCTCAGCATTATCAACAATATAGAGATGAAGTTGTTAAAGAATCCAAAGAATTGATACAAATTATTGATTCTCATCTTAACGATATGAAGAAGATTTATCAAACTAAAGTCAAACAGTATAGCTTCAATAAAGATGCAATTACAAAAGCTTATGAATCCTATAAGCAACAGTTAGAATCTCTTAAGAAACAACTTCAAGAGTTTGTTAAGTACCCATCTAAAGGTATATCATACAAGTATATTAGACATTGCTTTCCTAACAAAGAAACAATTGATAAGATTTATAAAGATTTCCTAAGAAAGTTTGCGGAGTTAGACAAAGATTATCATGTTGAATTGCTTGAAAAGAAGTATGAATACAGTATGACTCTTGGGTTATATATCTGGGATAGTTGTGATGATTGGGCTGTTACACATTCATACTATAAAACATTCGTGATACGTAATCCAGATAAAATTTCGTTGCTAAAACAAATGACTCCTACTATTGATAGTAGAGACGGTTATGTATGTTACGTTGCTAACGGATGGGGAGGTTGGTATTTTAGATGTATATCAGATTTCTTCATGCCATATGCAAAAGAAATGATTAAGCTAAGTGAATATATGGGAGATGATGAAGGTCAGATTTATGTAGAAGATATGCAACCTGTTTACTATCATCATTACAAGATTGTTACAATTACCACAGATAATGGTAAACCTGTAAAAACTAAAACTGAAGATAAATGGGTGGAAGTAGATGAAGATGAATGGAATGCATATCCAGCTTATGTAGTTTCATTTGCTAAGCCAATAGGTTACTTTATGGATCAAGGGACATCAGATCCTAAACGCATCTATGAAAGATATACACATAATCCTTACTACGCTGGTTTGATGCACGATTCATATCATAATTCAGGATCGTCTTTCTGGGAAACTTATGGACAATATGTATTCTTAAGAGATTTGTTATTTGGTAACAGAGACAAATATGTTGTCATAGATAAGCGTTACGACTATTCAGATTTCAAAGAGAGATGGGAAGAATCATTCTATAAAGATAAACCAAAACCTTCTTATTATGGAGGAAGATTTAGGAGTATAAGAGGAGCTTCATCAAGGTTTAGAGGTGGATCTTTTGGTGGAGGAGGTAAGTAAGATGGTAAATGAAATTCTGGTAAATCTTCTGTATATATCTGTATTCTTCTTAACAGTTTTCGTAGCTCTAAAGATTTATAGAAAATGGTTCAGTCTTGAAGATTCTTTTCAGCAAAATATTGTAAGAGCAGGTATTGTTTTAGCCATAGCTATTGGTACATCTCCTCTTTACGAAGGAGAAACTGATAAGCTACTTCTAGATTTGATCTTTGTTGCTATCACCTCTGTCTATGTGATACTTATGACAGCAATATCCCACATTATCAATGACCTTGTTACATTTTCAAAAGTCCATAATATTAAATCTATCAAAGAAGGAAATACATCACTGGCAATTACAGAATTTAGTAATCTGGTTTCTGTTGGAATTGTAGTTTCTACAATCTTATCAACGTTTAACGATTCATCAATGCCTACAAGTTACTTAATAGGCGGCTATGCAGTATCTCAGTTTCTAATAGTTATTGCTATATGGCTATATGAAAAAACAATGAAGTACATTTATGGAGTAGATATTCGTGATCTTGTTTACAAAAATAACATTTCAGCAGGAATTTTACTTTCTTCAGTTTATGTTGTCACAGCATTCCTAATAGCAGGAGCATTTACATCAGCTGGTGATTTACTAACAATTGCTACTAAAACTGTTGAATATTTCATTGTATCTGGTTTGGTTATCGTAGGACTCAAAGTACTTATCGATCGAGTTCTAGTACCAAGTCACAATATTAAAGACATTCTTGATAATGATTTATACTTTAAAGCTTTCTTTATTGAAATCGTTACAATTTCTACTGTTTTCGTATATCATTTCATGATTTAGGAGATGATAATGGAAGCTGTTAAGAAATGGAGATTCTGGGAGAGTCATGTGCTGTGGCTCTCTCTTTCCATTCTTTTCACAGGTGCCAGTGGTTTAGTCTATGAATATCTACTATCAACAGCAGCTTCGTATATAATGGGCAATTCAATTGAGCAATTTTCCATTACAATAGCTATGATGCTTTTGTTTATGGGAATTGCAGGATATTGGCAAAAGAATATTTCTGATAAGAATCTCATTGAAAAGTTTGTATTAATTGAAGGTCTCTTATCATTGATTGGTGGTCTATGTATCATCATAGTATATTTTGCTTTTGGTAGAATGGTTAACTATGAACTTGTGTACTATCTGCTAATAAGTTTAATTGGATTTCTCATAGGTTTGGAGATACCCATAGTACTAAGAATCAATGAAAGATATGTAAACAAACTTAAGGATAACATAAGCTTCATTTATTCTGCTGATTTCATAGGTTCGTTTATAGGAGCATTGGTTTGGATCTATGTATTGCTTAAGCATTTTACTTTAATACAGATAGGATTCATTACATCTATGGTAAACCTTGTTGTAGCATTCATTACTTTTATGGTCTTCTCTGATAAAATAAGCAAAGTTTCAAAAACTGTACTTGGAATCTTCTTAGGATCTATTCTTGTTATAGATGTATTTGGTTTAACTTTCAGCAAAAAGATTGAGCCATTCTTACAGAAACCTCTTTATAAAGATCCTGTGATATTTCATAAGCATACATTGTATCAAGACATTGCTATCACTAAAAATCCTAAAACTGGTGATATAAGGCTATTTATCAATGGCAATCTGCAATTCTCTTCTCTTGATGAAAGACTCTATCATGAGTTTCTTATCCATCCTGTAATGAGCCTTTCTCAATCTCATAGAAATGTGCTAATACTTGGTGGTGGAGATGGTTTAGCTTTAAGGGAGGTTCTTAAGTATGATGATGTTGATCATGTAACTTTGGTTGACTTAGACCCGGAAATGATTCATATCGCCAAAACTTACCTTGCTAAACTTAATAATCATTCATTTGACGATCCTAGAGTTACTGTTATAAATGAAGATGCAGAAAAGTTTGTTTCAGAAAACCAATACAAGAAAAGATTTGATGTAGTTATCATAGACTTACCAGATCCATCTATCATTGAGTTAAACAAACTTTACTCTGTTGAATTTTATAGCAAATTACATAATATACTCAATAAGAATGGTTTGATTGTTATTCAGTCAACTTCACCTTGGTTTGCCCCAAAAGCTTTCAAATGCATTAAGGTAACTTTAGAAGCTAGTGGTTTCAAAACATTACCGTATCACTACGAAATTCCCTCATTTGGTGATTGGGGATTCATTATTGCTTACGAACCTAATACAAAGGTTGATGTACGTAGTTTCAAACTGAAGGTTGATACTCATTTTCTCAATAAACAACTCTTTATAGCATCATTAAGTTTCCCAAAACATTGGTATCAAGATAAACAAGTAGAAGTAAATTCTGTTTTAAATCCTGTTTTAGTGAAGTATTATAACTATGAATCATGGTTGACTTGGTAAAATCCTAGAATCTATCATTTATATAATACAAAGAAATACTTTTTGAGAGGTGTTAAGATGAATAATTTTAAACAAGAAATGGAAAAGTATGGTATAAAGGTCAGATTTATTGAGTCTTTAAAACCAAGAACATGTAAAGTTGTTAGAGTTATTAGAAAAGATGTTAAAAGTGAACAAAAGGAGGCTGAGAGTCATGAATCTAAACAATCAGAGAGAAAACTTTGATGAAAAACTTTTAAGCTTACTTAAAGAATTTTTGAAAAATAAACGGTTTAGAAAGGGTGATGAGTCAGAATTCAGAAAACTTATTCTTCTAATAAAAGCTCTTTTTGCAGAGAGTATCTTTGACGATATACATGAGATTCTATCTCATTCGGTTGTATCAAGCAAAAGAGAGTTATATAGACATCCTAACAAGACCTTAAAACCTTTTACAGTCATTACAAATTATAACAAGCCTGTAGGATGTTACATTGACTTATCCTTATCAAAAAGACTACATGATAAGAATTCAGCTTTGTTCTTAATTCTTACTTTAATTGAAAATCTTACTTTGGAAGTGTATAAGAATCACCTTTGTGATGGCAAACATGATATTACTGAGCATGAAGAATTATAAACTGTTTAAGGAGGTATAGAAATGTTTGATTTAAGGGATGAAAAGATTTTAGACACTATGCTTCTTAAAGGTCTAGAAGCTCTTGGACGTAAGGATCTAATAAATGACCTACAAGAGCAAAAGTTGGTTGCAGTTTTTGATGTTAGTGATGAAGATAAACTTGTGATAGGACTAGTACGTAATCAGAATACAGATACAGCACCTTTAACAGTGCAAGCAAATGTTAGTAAATTGTTGGATCACGCAGACTTTGTTTTTGAAATAGATGTGAAACTTGGGCAAGTGAATTTGATCAAAGATGAAACGAATAGAGGACATACAATAGCTATTTCACCTGAAGATTGCCCAGAACTGTCTCAAGCTCTTAAAGATGCTCCAATTGTTATTGCTGTTCATCCTTCTGACATTAAAGGTTTTTATGAGATAGATGCTGATGATAAACAACATATCATTATTTTGCTGTTAGGTGAAGAAGCTCTTGTTTGGTTACAAGGTCATAATATAGAAACTTTAAGACAGAATAAACATATTTTAATGCCCAAGTTGATGTCTTATGTTAAACATATGATCGTTTATTCTGTTAAAGATAAGAAATGTACTAAAGTAAAATGATTCTTAGTATGGAGGAAGATTGGTATGGTTGATACTAATGCTAACGGATTAATTATCATTATAATAATCCTTCTGATTATTTTACCGTGTGCTATCTTTGCGGGGGGCGAATACTAAGTCCTTCCTTTCTTTTAGAGGAAAATATGAAATTGGATCAAGCTTTAGAAATAGGTAAAGATTTAGGTCTGACGACCAAAGAAGAAATAGTCAACACTATAATATGTCATGCAGATATGATGTTTCCCTATAACAAAATAGAACAAGAACTTTCAGAATTGATTGAGGATTCTAAGAGACATGGTATACAATTTTGTGATAAATGTGGATTTGCAAAACTTGAAGGTGAATGTTACTTATGCAAAAAGTTAACCTTAGTTACAGAGGAAAGTGATGAGTGACGAAACTATAATTTGTATTTGTGATTGTGTTATCATGACTAAAACGAAACCATTACAAATACCAAAGGCTGATGAACAATCAACGTTTGTTAAGCATGTATATGAGAAACAGCCAGATGTTATAGCCATCTTTCTTCATGCTGACAAAGAAGAGATCATTGTCCATTGTAAGGAAGACGATAAGCTTCTTATTCTCCCTAATGTTGATAAAAATAGTTTTATAGAAATTTTGAATGTACTAACTAACTTGGGATATAAGATTCTCTACAAATTCAAGAAGGAGGAATCATGCAAAAATACTACGTTGTAGCATCTGGTGGTATAGATTCAGGTGTTACAGCTTTAGTTTTAAAAACTGCAGGCTATCCAGTTGAATTTGTGCATTTCATATATGGTCAAAGATCTTGGTTAGCTGAATTATATGCAATTTATAAACTATCCAAAACTTTAAACATTCCTCTCAAAATCTTTGATATAACAGACCTCTATAAAGCAATGGGTGCTCAGCATACATCATTTTTGATGGATCCTAATGCACCTGTTTATAGTGGACTTAAACAACTTAAGAAATCTGTAGCTGCTTGGGTTCCAGGTAGAAATATGTTGTTTGCTACTATTACAGCAAGCTATGCTGAATCTGAAATGTTACAAAATCAAGCTATTAAAAAAGCCTATATTGCATCTGGATGGGCACAGTTATCTGAATGTATCATTTTAGATGAAGACCAAAAAGTTCTGATAGATTGTGATATCAATGGTACTGAAACAAAGTTTATTGGTGATATTAGACCTGGAGATCTATTGTTTATTGATGGTTGTGAATCACCAGATGCAACAGTAACATTAGTCAAGAAAGTAGCTGAAAAAGTTTTAGACAAATATCAATATCTAAGAGTTGAAATTAATTACGGATCTCATAAACGATACACAACACTAAAGGTTGGACCTCATCATAAGTTTGTTAAATCTTTGGACAATGGAATTCCTGTTTATGTAGAAGCTAGATATTTGAAACCAGGAGATACATTCATAGATCCACATGATTCAGAAGTGTCTTACAAAGTCATTGAAAATCTCACAATCAACAAAACTGTTCCTGCTATAGATCTTTATTGTGAACCTATACATGGTTTCTATCTGAATGGTGTTTATACATGCAATAGTGGTTCTTATCCTGATAACTCAGAAAGATTTAATGCTGCTCTTGAGAAATTATTCAAGTTTGGATTAGTTAAAGGCCATGATATCCAGATAACGAATGTTTTAGCTAACCTTATGAAGTATGAAGAATGGATTTTGGGTAAAGCTTTAGGATTTCCATTTGAGTATACATGTAGTTGTGATAATCCAAGAATAGTTTGGAATCCAGAAGTTGGAGATGATATTAAATCTGTATCATCCTATAAGGAGCTTATGTCACTTATTCATGATCTAGATTCCCTTGATAGCCTAATAGATGGTTTGGAATTATGTGTTGAATGTGGATCTACTAGAAATTCAAGATGGGCCGCTTATAATGCTGGTATTAAAGACCCTAGAAGATTTTATGAATCTAAGATGCATCCAGAAGGTTACGATCCATATGAAATAACCTTTAGACCTAAATTCAAATCATTTGAAGAAGCTAAGAAAGAGCTACCAGGTATTATCGACAGGTTATGTATTGATGAAGAAGGCAAACAACTATTGAGAGATCTACTTTTATAACTTACTGATAACTGATGGAGAGGTGTGATATGAGATTCCCAGATGTATGGATACTGGATAATAAACGAAACCGAATATTTCGTGCGAAAACTGTCTATTCTGATGTAGTGAGATGGGAAGAGAATAATTATGCAAAAAGTAGTCAATGGGTAGTTGGGATAAAACTTACTGTTGAAGGATTTGATGAGTTATATGAAGAAGTTAATTGTATGGTGCTCAGGGTAGGTCCTTTTGATAGCAAAATTTTTGATGAAGTATGTAAAGTCTGTAAGAATGTAAGCACCGAATTGTTTATAAGATTTCTCCGTTATATAAGCTCAAACTATAGAGAAGATGACATAGTAGATGTGGATAAGGTAATGAGTGAGGTTGCTTCTCCAAGATTTATGGAGTTTGTAATCAACAAAATTAGAAGTGACTTGAATGCTAAATCAATCGATGCTACTGAAATAAAAATAACTTCTCCATTTCTTAAATAACCCTAATCAAAGGAGGTGTATCATGACAGTAGGAAAGGAGTTTCTCATGGCATCAGTATTTGGAAAGGTTGATCTTAAAAAAGAATTTATCAGGGAAGTGAAGCTAGGACTTGGACTAGAAGGTCTTGGCATTCCTAATGAAGAGGATGATACAGTAACTATAGTAAATGGTAAAGGTGAAGTTATAGTTACTCCACTTCTTGGTACAGTTACACTTCCTGCTATGTTTACTAACTGGACTAAGATCCAACCTGGAGACTTCGTTACTATTTCTGAAAATCTTGTTGTTGTGACAGAAGTAGATAAAGATAACAAGAAGATTGTAGCAATCGAAAAAGATGGAGCAAAGAAAGAAATTGTAGTAAGCAGAAGGCTTGCTGGAGAGGGTGTTTTTAGAGTAGCTAAGTTTAGTGATTCTGGAACTATGAATCCTCTTATGATGGCAATGCTTTTCAAAAATGATGGCTTTAGTGATTTCGGTGGAGAAATTGATGAAAAACTTTTCTTTTTGATGGCAATGGAAAATAACAATATTGAAAACCTGCTTCCATTCTTGTTTCTTATGAAAAGATAGTAAATGGTGGTCCTGGTGGCCACCTCTTTTTCTTATTATAACAGGAGAAGATGATGTTTATATGCAAATTCCAGTTAGAGATATTTCTATTTCTTATTGTAGGTGTTATGGTTGAAGTTGTCTACCTTAGATATCTTTTTAAAGATGAAGCACAGAAAGTCGTTTACTTTCAATTAATCACTGATGGATACATACCTTCAACAGTTTCTTTGATGTTTAACAAAGAAAATCTTTCGACTTATGAAGATGATGCTGAATTATTAGATTCTGAAATACGAAGTGTTGTTTACCATGAATCTTATGATTAAGTTATAGATAATCATTAGAGACTCAAATAAAGGGAAAGACAGATGTTTGTTCAATGGTTGCTTAACTCAATAATTTGGCTGATTGCTATATTAGGAGAAGCTTTACTTACTGCTCTACTATCCACTTTCATTTCCTTCATAGTTGCACCAATTATTTCAATTATTCATACAAGTGGTTTCTGGACTGCATGGAAAGAATGTTTTATTGTTATATGGGTTGTTACATTCCTAGTGGTAGACATAGTAATTTTCTCTTGGTTGATAATGAATTCGGAAGATTGATGAAGAAATAGTAGATTCAAAATTACAGCAAGAAATATTATCAGAAAATGGAGGAGAAGAATGAAGAAGAAAAAGCAAAGGAAGAAACTTTACATGACATTTGAAGATAGATATGGTAACAAATTTGTTGTCAAACGTAGTAATTCTTTTGGAAAAAGATTATATAACTTCTACAGAGGAAAACGAAAGACTCTACCTTTCTACAACAATGACTTAAGTACATTTTTTAAGAAGATGAAAATCACATTAGTTACACTTAGTGTTGAACGTCCACCACACAAAAGTTTCAGGGATTATCTCTTATCAACAGCTTTGTATACAATTATTAAGTGAATCTTCAGTAAATGTCTTTCAAAAGAGAACAGTTAGATATTCTGATTCTAGTTAAGTCGAATAAAGTAGGAGGTAGAATATGGAACTAACTCTTAAAGCTAAGGTTTCTCGTGTTGAACAAATTAGTATTGATCGTTTCTTTTATGATGATACTTATTTGCTTACTGTCTTTGACGGATCAGCTTACAACGAACGAGTTAAAAAGATACTAATACGAGATGATGATGTTGTACGAATCTATGATGTACCAGATCATCCTATTGATCCTGATGGATATCATTCATCTGTATTAGATGTTAGACCTTTGGATCACGATATCGCGAAAATTGTTTTCTCAGTTCAGGTTAACGAAGATCCTCATTATCCAGAATATGAAAGGGTTATAAAACTGTGTAAGTTTGAAGACGAAATCAAAGTTGATCGAATAAAATCCTACATTCAGGATATGTATTATGGAAATGCTACTATAGAATTTATAGATGAGGAGGAGAAAAGGAGCTAGAAGTTTCTAACTTTAAAACTGGAGAGAAAACGCAGACAGAATCTTAGTTACAAGTGAAAATAATAACATATTTAAAAGTTGGTCGTAGTACAGTTGATGATAGTAAGTATGGCTTTTTTCATGATGCGATTATACTATGACTCTCATTCAATATTTAAGAATATTTTCACTAAGTTTTAACAAAGTAAAGGAGATAGAAATGGTTTCTAAAAGAATCACAGGTTACCTTGTTTTTATCGATCCTAGAACAGGTGATGAATTCTTTATCAATAAGAACTCTTCATTTGGTAAAAAAGTTATCAGATTCTTACAAGGGCGCAGAAAGACCTTACCTTACAGAAACAGAGATATTTCGAAAGTTTTTAAACAATTTAAGTTAAAAGCAGATATACCTATACAAGATTTTAGTACAAATCAAAGACAGCCGCAACCATTCTGGTACTATGCAATAAAGAGACTACAAAGCTAAAAGTTCATTAAGAAAGGTCTGAGGATCAAATCCTCAGACCTGACTATTCATTTATAGAGGTCCGATGTTATGATAAAAAACAAACTTGAAACAGTTGCGCAAAGATTGCAACATTTATTTCCTAATGGATCATATGGTCTGAATCATGGAAATGATGATTTTCTGTTATATGTATCAATCGTTCTAGCAGCTCAATCTCAAGACAAGGTTGTCAATCAAATACTTGAAAACTTTCCATTTAAAGATTTCAACGAACTTTCACAAGCAGAAGAATATGAAATTTATCAAGCCATCAAAAAAGTTGGATATGCTTCAAACAAAGCAAAGTATCTTAAACAAGGATCAAAAGCCGTACTAAATAAAGGTAAACCTTTAAAAGACTATTCTTTTGATGAATTGTTAAGCCTGCCTGGTATTGGAATAAAGAGTGCTGCCTATATTAGATGGGTTTTACATAATGATCCAGAACCTGTTGTTGATACTCATATGAGACGTGTTATAAGTAGGCTTTTTATGAATATGTTTGATAAAGGTGTGAATGCCTCTACTGATGATGTTTATAAGTTTCTTAAAAAATATGCTTCTGATAACATAATCAGGATTCTGAATAATACAATTGTGGATTTTGGAAGACATTATTGTTCTTCAAAATTTGTAAAGTGTGATAAATGTGAATTAAGAGATTTATGCGATTATTATGAACATTTTAATGTTAAGAATTAATATGATGGGAGAGTCAGATAGGTGTTCCTTAATCAGATACAATTGGTGGATGTATACACCTGGACTCTCCACATTAAACACTTGTGTGGCAGACGGGAGTTCCTTAAAAGTCGGCACCTTGGAGCCACTAAATAACTCCCGGCCACACCTTCCATATAGAGAGGTGTTAATGAAGGAGTATATTGCTCAACTTAAACATATCATAACGCAACATAAGAATCCAGAAGACCCATTTCTTAATGAGTTACAAGAGCTAATAGATCAAATTGATAATATAGCTCTTCTTCTTTATGAGCTATCATTGGTGTGTGATACCACAACTATACCATCATGCAGCGTTATAAACACACTTAAGATTCAAAATGACTGTAAGAGATTCGTAAAAGTTTTAAAACTTCCAAAGAAATTCACTAAGTCTTTATACGTTTCAGTTATACAATGTATTAAAACAGGAAATCTTGAATACTGTAAACCTACATTTGCAAAGATATTCATGATTCTTACTGAGAGATTTTTGAAACAATCATATAGAAAAGGAGTAGGTCAATAAATGGCCTACTCCTATATCTGTTTCAACATGTGAGGAGGGACTATGAAATTTATAAAACATATTGATTGGAAACTATTTAAGATTTGTTCCCATTTTGATAAAGAGGTCCCAATGGAAAATAAACTGTTAAAAGTTTTAGAAGAAGCTGGTGAATTGGCAGCTATTTGGTTAGCTTATATAAATTCAGATAATATGAGTAAATCTTCATTTAAACAACTTCAAAAAGGGAAAGATCAAATAATGGAAGAAGCATTAGATGTTTTATTGGTTGTTACAGATATCATTCTCAATTTAAAACAGGAACTTCATATGAGTGATGATGAAATAGCAACAATCTTTAATAAAAAGATTGAGAAATGGGCAGGTAAAGTTAAGATAAATCAACTGGTGAATCAAGAGCTAAAGAAGTGGTTAGAAGCTATCAAAGAAAGGTATGAGAGCGATTAAGGAGGTTTATCGTGTTAGAGCATCTTTGGGTTGAAAAATATAGACCACAAACATTGGATGAAGTAGTTCTTCCTCCTAAAGAAAAACAAAAGTTACAAGAGTATCTCAATCAGAAACGAATTCCTCATCTTGCTTTTCAAGGACCACCAGGTACAGGTAAATCAACAATAGCACGTATAATCAAAAAGACAATCTGTCAATCAAGTGATGATTACATTGATCTTAATGCTTCACTACATGGACGTATTGACACTATTCGTACAGTAATCTTACCATTTCTTAAAACACCACCCTTAGCTAGTCCACAAAAAATTGTTTATTTTGAAGAGTTTGATAATACATCTCCAGAAGCACAACTTGCTCTAAGAGAACCAATTGAATCTGGCTCAAAACATACTGCATTCATTTTAACATTCAACTACATAAACAGAGTAGACGATGCTATACTTTCTCGTATGCAAATCTTTACTGTTTCGGCTCCACCATTTGAGCAATGTATTGAAAGATGTGAATTTATTCTTCAACAAGAGAATGTTAAGTATAACAAATCAGATATTGAAAAATTAGTTGCCAAGTTTTATCCTCATTTAAGAGATATTATCAAAATGTTACAAAAGTTGACTGTCAATGGTGTGTTTGAATATGATGAATCGATGGTTCTCAATGAATTTGATGAAATAGTTAATCAAGTCAAATTTATTCTTACTTCGAAATTTAGAGACTATAAGACTTTAAGAAAGAATTTGCAAGCACTCATTCGTTATATTGCTAAAAGTTATGTCGATTTGGCAAGTGTTATGAAACAGATAGCATCAGATGATGAAATTCCCATAGAAATTCGTATTAAAGCTGGTGGTTTTATAGATCAAATTGCACGATCAATAGCTCCTGAATCAACATTCATGTTTGCTGTTGGTGAATTGCTTAATGTTAAAGCTTATCTTGAACAACAGGGATTATTGTAGATATGTGGGAGTTTCTTTCAAAAACAGGATGTTATATAGAAAAAACAGACACTATAATTACACGTTGTCCATTTTGTGGTGATAGTAGAAGAAAGCTTGTTAATTATGGGCATCTTTATTTGTCTAAAGTTTATCCCTTCTTTATATGCTTTAGATGTAATACAAAAGGGCATATCAAGAAACTCTTATCTAAATTTGTAGAGCTTGGCTTAACAACAGTAGAGAATGCTAAAAAGATTCTCAGTTATTATGGTGGACAACATGTAAACTTTAGATATGTAGAATCAAATAAATTGGTTTATGATTCGCTAACAAATAACAAATTTACCAAACAACAGGTTGATTATCTTAAAGAAAGAATTGGAAAGTCTCTTGATTGGAATGCTTATAAAATAGTAAGTCCCTCAGAGTTACTTGAAAATTCGAATTTTTTGAGCATAAATTCACCGATCATTAAACAATTAAAACAAAATTTGGATGCATTGAAGTATTTTTCAGAGAATTATGTAGGATTTATAAGTCTTCTGGATACTGTTATGATTTTTAGACATGTCTACCCATCAGAACCAAGATACATACAAATATACACAGATAATCATGATAGTTATGATATATTTGTCAATAAACCTAATATGACACCTTACAAACTATATAAGTTTAAACAGTTTGTTATAGCAGAAGGCGTTTTTGATATTCTTAATTCTAGAGTATCTTTGAATATCAATGATGAAATACTAGGAATGGCTGTTTTTGGCAAGTCACGTCTTGGGAAAGGCTTATCAATTTTAAGAAGTTTCTTTGTTGAACCAGAAAAGATTTATATTTATCTGGATCAAGATGTTTTGAAGGATAAGTTTCAATTATTTATATTAAAACGAATCTATTCTGAAACTTGTTGTTCGTTATTGTTTAATGACAATGGTAAAGATTTCGGTGAAAAACACGTTTTAATCAAGGAGGTAAGATGAAACTATCACCAGAAGAATTTACAGTATTAATTAAAACACTAGGATTTCTTGCAACAGTTTGTAGTGATATTGAAATCAAAGATTCTGAAATCTGCAACAAAACGAATGATAAGGTAGTTACTTACAATCTTAAACTTCCATTCAATGACAAAATCAATCTCTCATTTGCTAGCATAGCAAATGCTGTTAAAGTGCTAAAACCTTTTACAGATCAAACTGTTGAAATATCTGAAACGGATACTCATAACATACTTCATATGGTTGAGGATGATGTCTATTTTTCGTTTACCAAACCAATAACTTTAGTTAATCCTTTTAACAAGGATAAGATTGAAGCGTTAGTGAATCAACTATCATTTGAAACAATTCCTATTGATATCAATACTCTTAACAGAATTAGGACTCTTGTACACAAATTCAATTCTGATCTAATTGTTGATCTTGAATCTGGTGAATTACGTATTTCTAATAGCAGTAAAGATACTGCTTTTAGCAAGAAGATTGATAATACAAATCTTTCTTATAAACCAAAATTTAGAGTTTTACAACATGCATTTCCTACAGTTCAATTTGTATCTAATGGGACTTTTTCCTATGCTAAGTTTATGCAGAATGGACAAGAGTATGTTATTTATATGATTGAAACTTTCATTGAGATAAATAATTCTCAAATCCCATTTAGAGTTATTGGTGCTGCCGAATTAGTTACAGAATAACAAGGAGGTGTGAATTGAAAAGTTGGGAGAATTCACCTTTAACTGATGAACAAAAACAAGCTATTTTAGAAAAGGCTACTGAACTCTTTGATCAGATTCTAAGACTTTATGGTTGGGATGTTGATGAAGATCCTAATATGAGGGAAACACCTAAAAGAATTGCTAAAAGTTGGTTTGAAATCTTTAGAGGGTCTTTTGATAAACAACCAAAAGTGACAGCTTTTCCTATGAATGAGATGGATTACAGATGTCCTACAATAGAGTATAATTCTGCGATGGGACCATCTGTTGATGATCCTACTCCTATCTTTGTTGGTCCAATTAGAATCTTTTCTATGTGTAGTCATCATTTTCTACCTATTATAGGATACGCTTATGTTGAATATAGACCAAATCATCAAAAAGTTGTTGGTTTATCTAAGATTCCTAGGCTGGTAGATTGGATAGCAAGAAGACCTATGATTCAAGAGAAATTTACAGAATTAGTAGCTCGTACTATTCATAAAGTTACAGAAGGAGCACCTGTATATGTTTATGTTGAAGCTAAACATTTATGTGCTGCAATGAGAGGTGCTGAAGAAGAAAATGCTTTAATGATAACTGAATACTATATAGATTATAGACCACATGAGATTGAAGCTGCTAGACGTAAAGTTATGAATGCTAGAAAAGATATATCACTTTAATATAACAAAAGGAGTGGAGTCTTATTATGGCTCCACTCCTTATTAACATCGTCGGGGGGTAAGAAATGAGTTACGTAATCAGATTAGCAACAGTGATGCCAAAAGATTATCATCTTGTTACGGAGTTTCTCAAAGAATATGTATCAAAATTTCCATCTTATACTTCTGAACCTGATATATTACTAACAGACAATCCAGATATTCTACACAAATTTATGAAATATTATAAAGTTAAACCTTATAGTGAGAAATCTGGTTGGTATCTAGTTGTTGGTGACTTAGATGAAGAACGTTTTGCTTCGTTCAGACAAAGTCAAAGGAGAGGAAAATGATGACTCCTTTAATTGTTAACTGGCTGTTAACTAGAAAGTGTAATCTAAAATGTGATTTCTGTGGTATAGTCAGAGATAGTGTTTACGGTCCTGTTTCGAGAAAGATATCTAATGAGTTACCTGTCTTCAGAGCTCTTCATGTTGTAGATTTCTTATCTAAGTTTAATCCAAAACCATTTGTTATTCTTTATGGTGGTGAACCAACTTTATATAACGGTATTGATATAGTAGTTTCCTATCTTAATGAAAGACATATTCCTTATACGATCATAACAAATGGTGTCGGAAACTATGTACAAAGTGTCTTAAAGAAACTTCTTAATAATGGTTTACGTGGTCTCTCTATGTCCTTAGATCCACTTGTATTCCAAGATGAATCATCTGTTAAAGATAAAGATCGTTATAGAAAATCACAACAAGCTTTAGATACTCTGATCAGAATCAAAAAGGCTTATCCTAATATAGATGCAGTAGCAGAAATCACAGTCGATAATCAGAATGTATTTTATCTTAGGAGATTACTTGACCATCTTACACAACATAACATATGGGCATCAATCACCACTATAGAAGAACCATTATCAGAATATTACGATTTTGCTGCTACATCTGCCAAAGATTTGATAATCAAACCTGGAACTCAAGAATTTGAATTGTTTTCAGAGATTGTTGATGATATAGTTACTAATAAGAAATACAAAGTTCATTTCAGAAAGCTTCTTCCTATATTGAGAGACAATCTTCCTATGAATTTCAAATGTGGTTTGCATAAACATTTACATAATCTCACTATTGATGCTGATGGTGAAATACGACTTTGTTTAAGAATTCATGGAAGAAATAGACCTAACATACAAGATTATCTTGGTTCACCACCAGAAAGATTTGTTAAAGAAGTTTTAGAATGTAATAAACAAGATTACAATGATTTATGTCAGGGATGCGCTTGGACATGTACAATGATGACTAAATTAGCAGCAGAAGACCCAAATCTTTACAAGGAGATTGTGCATGATTAAAGGATGGGTTCTTCTAAGAATCATTGACAAGTACAATAAGAAGATTGTTATTGATGTTTATTTAGACAAGATACAACGAAAAGTTTTAGATTACAAACTTGTTTCATGCGACTGTAATAACAAATTAGTTAAGTTAAAACTTCCACAACTTATAAACACTTATCTTGATGCAATGCTTCATGATGTATACTTAATTAAGGAATCAACAATGACTTTGAAAGAATTGTTAACAAGTCTCTAGGGAGGTAGAAATGTTTAGGGCTATTTTTCCTGTATTACTTTCATGTATGTGTGTAACATCATCTTTCGCAACCGATTTATGTGCAGCTGCAAAACAGTTAGTTAACATCATGGAACAAACATATCAAGCTGGTTTTGTTGGTGGATCTGTTTATTGTCAAAGTAGTTTGATGGAACTACAACAAACATTACCACCAACACCAGACGCTCAAAAAACAATCGAAGTGATTTATACATCATGTATGTCTGGAGCTTTAGATAAAGAAGCATTAGAGAATGGTAACAAACCAATTTACCATCAACAACTTATACAGATAGAAAACAACTTACTACAAAAAGCTTGTGGGGGTCAATAATGAAAGTAGAGTACATTGATTTATCACGATCCAATTATGATCAAGAACATAGAGTCGAAACACTAGCTAAGCTTGCTTCAATTAGTTATGGTAACGAATCAGCTAAAGATCCTCATAAGCTAGTCAAACATCTTTTTGATCGTGGTCATCAATCTGTTTTTGAATTCATACGTTTACCTTATAAAAATCCTGCAACAGCTGATTTCGAAAACTATGGTATTGAAAATTCTTTAAGGCAAAAACCATTACTCAAAACAATTAAATCTGCATCAATCTATACAGGAATTGATGAAGAGTTGTATATCACATGGTGGAAAGAGTCTCTTGTAACATTAAAAGTTACTCTTCCTATCTTCATCGATAGGCAAGCTGTTAGACATAGACAAGATAGTAGAATTGAGTTATCAAGAAGATATGTTAAACCAGAAAAAGTAGATTTTAGTTATTGGTTACCAGAAGATAGCCATTTTAGAGTTGAAGAATGGAAACAAGAGTATCATAGAATGCTTAAGCGATACGGTCGAGCAGAATTAGCTAGAATAACACAACCATTATGTCTCGAAACAACTTATTATGTAATGCGTAACTTTAAAGCAGCAAAGAATTTCTATGTAAGACGTTGGAATGCTAAAGCTCAGAAAGAATTTAGAGATCTTGTTGAAGAAGAAATTCAGCTGATAAAAGAACAACAACCAGAATTCAAAGGAATATATGTAACTCTTGTTGATACTTATGAACCTGTTTATCTATTAGACTTGAGAAAACTTGATACCAAGGAACGTTTCATCAAAGTTGATTATGATGATCCTAATTATTATGCAGTATTTGATAGAGAAGCTGGATACTTTGTTGATGATGTACCAAAACATGAAACATATTTCAATATAATGTTTGGATCAGAATAACCAAGTAAAGGTAGGTGGGAAAATATCCCACCTACCTTTTAAAACAATTGCGGAGGTGAAATGAATCTTCATTTTGTTTTTGGTGGAACATTTGACCCTTTTCATTTTGGTCATAAAGCATGTCTTGAAACTTTACTAAAGCATATTCATGAATCTTCCATTAACAAAGAGATACGCTTAACAATTCTTATACATGATCATCACCTTAAATCGGAACGTATGTTTACACCTGAATATCGCGTAAAGTTAGTACAGGATATTATTGAAAATCTTGATACAAAAAATGTTAAGTTAGAAGTTGTCTATTCAAACCAACCATCATTATATGAAGCTCTCACAAAAGATGTTGGTATCTCTGGTAAAGTGATACTTGTTTTTGGTCATGATGTAATTCAAAATATAGAAAAATTCAAGTATCTTGACAAGTTATTTGAAATAACACATGAAATAGTTGTATTTCGCAGATCACATGATGACTTACCATTTAACGAAAGTTTGAATGAATTAGAAACCCTGACTTCTAAATACAAAATTGTTATCTGGCCTTTAAAACTTGACTTACAATTCTATCCATCCTCAACCCTGATTAGATCAAGAATTCATGAAAGACTTGTTAGATATCCAGAAACAGTTTCTTTAGAAATTACTGAAATACCAGCAGTACTAGGAGTGATACTATCATCAGATCTTAAACATTTTCTACTTATGAAACATAAAGCATCAAATATGCTTGCTATACCTGGTGGATTTTTAACTGCTGATCAATCACCTGTTGAATGTCTATTTAAAGAGTTTGAAGAAGAACTTGGTGTTCCACAAGAGAGAATATTATCTTTTACTAGAAAAATTGATCTCATTGACGTTATGAAGGCCTATGATGAAACAACAAAACCTGTAACAGTTATACTTTATGGTGTCTTAGTTGATCCTGTTTTCTTTAACTATTTAAAGAATGGTTTTATTAGTGATGTTCAAGTGATGGATAAAAATGAAAGTGATGGATTTGTTATATGCTCAACATCAAAAAGTTTGTCAGATTTACCTTTAAGATTTGATGTACATAAAGAATACATTAAGAAAGCTTTCAAACATTTCCAAAAGGAGGTAGTATGATGAAAACCTTGGTAGTAGTAGACTTTCAAAATGATTTCTTACATCCAGAAGGATCATTATCATGTCCCGTAAATGATTGTATATCAAAAGAAGAAAAAGAACGTAGATGTGACAACATTATAAAACTGATTGAAGAATTTCATCGTAGAAACTTCCCAATTGTTTTCACACGGGATTGGCATCCAGAATCATCTTTGTTTTTCACTGAACCTGATCCAGAGACTCATAAACCCTGGCCTAAACATTGTGTTCAGAATACTTGGGGAGCAGAATTTTATAGAGCTGATGAATACAAGCATATATTACTGAATCAAAACATATTTATTATCAACAAAGGTGAAAATGGTATTCGAGAGGAATATAGCGCTCAACATAAATGGATACCTCTTCTTCAATACATTGAATCAAAGTATGAGATACAAGAATATTGTGTTGTAGGTGTTGCAAGTGAATTCTGTGTTAAAGCAAACTTTGAAGATCTAAAGCATTTAGCAGGAGCTGATAGAGTTAGAGTCATACGCGATGCAATCATTCCAGCATTTGATGATATTGATCTTCTTAATGTTACTACAGACTTATACCTTTGTCTTCATATAGATAAATAAGCATTCATAATGGAATCTGAAGAAGAGCTTGTTCTTTTCAAGGAGGTAAGAATGGTAATAAGACCGCTTGCTTTTCCAACATTCCCTATTGGATTCTCAGAGAAGAAACTTTCTTATTTGAAAGATTTACTAACAAAATACTACAGGAATACAGATCTAATTGTTCTTCCTGAATTATTTACTATTGGTTATCCTCCAAATGATCTATTATATTCAACCTACGTACATGATTTACAAGATGATTTCATAACTGATATTTCAGAATTATCAACACGATTTAGAATTGCTATCTTATTTGGTGGTTTTTATACTGAAGATGGGAAACTTTATAATGTTGCCTATTTGGCTCTTCCACATAAACCACCAATGGTTGTTGCTAAAAAGATGTATCTCCCTAACTACAATATTTTCAATGAAAAACGTTATTTCCAATCATCTAATCATCTATCAATGATCAAATTGGAGGATCAATCATCACATGAAACGTATAACATAGGAGTTGTAATTTGTGAAGATATCTGGGTTCCATCTGTAACCGAGTCTCTTGTTGCTGATGGTGCACATGCTATCATTTCTATTAATGCTTCACCTTATACAAAAGAAAAATCTAAGTTTACAATTGGTATGTTGAAACATAAAGCGAAACTATATAGTGTACCAATAATTTATAGTAATTGGTATGGTGGTCAAGATGAAATAATCTATGTTACACCATCTGTTGTTATCAATGAAAATGGATTGCTACAAGATTCACTTGTAATCAATACTTCATATAAGAAACAATTAGAAGTTAAGAGATTACGAGAGAAACGTATAACTGAGTTAACACAGAGTTATCCTGTTTATCGTACATACGTAGGATTAGATTCGAAAGTTTCACCTGATAATGAGAAAGTGCAAACTATTCAGATTAATGAAGAACCAAAACTTAAAGACGTTTTAGCATTAGGAATCAACTCTTATTTCAGACATAACAAACTAAGAACAGCTATTCTTGGTTTATCTGGTGGTATAGATTCAGCTGTTGTTTTAGGTCTTCTTATCCATGCATTAAAGGATGAGAATTCACCGATTAAACAAGTAAAAGCTTATTTCTTACCGAGTATCTTTACAACTGAAGATTCCTATACTGCTATAAACCTACTTAAAGAATATATCGAAAAGAAAGGTGTAGAAGATAGAGTGACAATACATGTCTACAAACTTGAGAATCTCGTAAATGTAGATGTCATCAATGAGATGTTGAAAAGATTTCCTGATTTTGTTAAAGATTCTAAACTTGCTAAACAGAATCTCCAAGCAAGATTGAGAGGTCTTTTCTTATCAACTATTTCAAATGCTATTCCTGGTTCTCTTGTAATAGCGTGTGGAAACAAATCAGAATATGCAATGGGATATGCTACATTGTATGGTGATATGGTTGGTGGTCTAGCACCTTTAAAAGATATCTGGAAAACAGAGGTTTATGAATTAGCAAAAGATCTAGATATACCAGAGTTCATCATCAACAGAAGACCAAGCGCAGAACTAGATGAAGATCAAATTGATGAAGCAGATCTTGGTGTAACTTACGAAAATCTTGATGTTAATTTAAAGCGGATTGTTGAAGATGTGGACTTATCCAATCCTTATGCTGCAAAGGTTCTTTCACAAGAATTCAAACGGCGACAAGGACCACTTGGATTCAAAGTTTCTAACTTTTCATTTGAGGATGATAGAAAGTTCCCGATATCTGTAAACTTAATTTAAGAGGTATACAAATGAAATATGTTGTAACATATGAAGAATACGGTGATAATAACTTAGAAACATGGACTCTTTATTCAACAGAAATTCATCAATTGCCAGATGAAATTGATGATAACTTTATTAGTAAACATTTTGTAGAAATAGCTCAATCTCACAACCCATTTGATGGTAATTTTGATGCTTATTATGAACGCATAGGCAATCATGCTACGTATATTAGACTTCAATAGATGATGTTGATTCAAGTAGTGACATAAATAGGACTGGATCACCTGATCCAGTCCTTTCCTCTTAAATTCAACGTAAAGGGGGTATATGATGAAAAAGTGTCTTGTAGCTTTAACAGTTATTTCTCTTTCACTCTTTGGATGTCATCATGACAAATCCAAAGAAATATGTACAAAAGCTGAAAATGTTCTTTCTGACAAATTAACTGAAACTCTTGCTGAAGCTTTTAACCAAGGTGCAACTTTTGGATCAGGAATTGACGATATTCAACTTGGTAAGACTGATGCTGATAAAGATTGGATCAGGAATCATGTAATTTCTATGAAACTTATTAAAGCTGAAAAGAATCAGTCTGATGGTTCTTACACATGTAATTATGTTGTAAAGATTGATACAAGCGAATTTCTCAATCTTCCATCTGTCAAACATCTAGAAGAGATATCTCCTCAACTTAAGCAAACTATTGAACAACAAAAACATATTCTCAAAGATGCTGTTGAATATGATGTTGTAAACATCAAAGTAAAAGAGTTAGGTGGTGGTCTTCTAGATGTAACTGTTGTTGACAGCAAAAGAATTACAAAGAAAGAATATGAAGCTGCTAAGCCTATTAAGTAATGTTTTTGGGGGGACCATCCTTGGTCCCCCTCTTAAGGGAGGATTTAGAATGAAAGATCTTATTCAGTTTCTCCTATCGGAACGTAATTTCAAACTAAAACCGATTATAGTGGGATTTACAGGACATATAGGAGTTGGTAAAACTTATATGAGTTTGAAACTTTCAAGTTACTTAACAGATGAAGGTTACAATGTATGCATTACTTCTGTTGCATCTACTCTTAAAAAGTTGATACAATTCTTGTCTTATAAAACAAAGCATAACCTAAACTTATCTCCTTATATTACAGAATATGACATACAGCATTTTAGATATCTTCCAGATATAGCTAATGATGTACAGTTACATAAACAACTAGAAAAATGTGAAACATGGAGACAAGCTGCTCAAACTATAGGTGCTTATGTTAGACACCATTACAACTATAATTTTTGGATAGATAGAACTATCGAATTCATTAAACAACTTCCTGAAACAGTTGACTTTATTCTGGTTCCTGATATCAGATATCTTAATGAATATGAGATGCTTAAACAATCATTCCCAGATACATTTATTCTTGTTAAGATTCAAAGACCTATGGATGCCATTCTCAAATCACTCAATATAGATAAAGAAACATATCTAAAAATGTTAGATCATGAATCTGAAAAACAGATAGATTCTATTCCACATGACTTTCTCATTAACAATACATGAACTACAAACGAACATACTTTTTAAGAGGTTATGTTTATGTTATCGGAAACACTTGTTGTAGACTATATTAAAAGAAATCTTGGTTTTCCTGTTATGCAACTTGAAATTACTGATGATGATATTGTAACGTATGTTAGAAACTATACAATTCCTTTCTTTTCTCGTTATAAACCTTATGAGCAATATATAGTACTTGATACAACTAAAGAAGGAGTTAAACAAGAAGATGGTACATATAAGATTCCTTTAGATCCTGATCATACTTTAATTTCAATTGTTGATGTTGTACCAACAATGTCTGCATACTTTGCATCAAACTTTCCTTATAACCCAATGCCAAGTTGGGAATCATTACCGGAACACTTCTTAAAGATGATGAAAAGCCTTACTCAACAGCAAATGTCTATGTTTGCTTATACATGGAAACTTATACCACCAGATAAACTTTATATTATGCCTAAACAAAACTATGATTTTCTTGTGATTCACGGAGCATTTACTCATACATTTGATACAATTCCTCTTGATTGGGAAAGACATTTCTTAGATCTAGCTTTAGCTGATATCTATGATTATATAGCTTCCTTAAGAGTTAAGTATCAAAACATGACAACTCCGTATGGTGATATCAACCTTAACTGGGATTATTTCCAGAATAGAGCTGAAAATCTAAGAAACAGAGTTTTAGAAGATTTACGTGGTGCAAAACTGCTTAAATACTGTTATGTGAGGTAAGAATTGACCTTTCTAGAACTCAATGATACACTGATTCTTGATGGATATCGTATAAAAGATGATCCTTATGATACATTAACTATTATATCGGATTCTTCAGGACATGTTGCTATAAAACATTGTATAGGGGACAAATGTAATTGGAAGACGTATACTTATGGACAATATGTTATAAGTGAAAGTGATATCATTTACGAAGATATCAAAGTTGGCATAAATTCATGGAAGTTTGTTTCGTTTATTTTAACAGGAGAAAAATCTGGTTCCATTCCAAATCACCTAGTAGAATCTTTAGAGAATTCTATACTAGCTTTCAATATGTATACATTTCAATATGAATTGTTAAACAGAGACAAACTTATAAAACAATATGGACCTTTCGAAACTGTTGAATATCATGGTTGTAAGTTTCCATTCATAGTAAGATTGAAATTAGATGACAGATATGTTCTTGTACCACATTTTAAGATTAGACCTGTATTTAATGTTAAACATGAATGGTTGATGATTGATTGCTCTAAAGATTTACCCATAGAAAACGAATTTACAAACTTAGCTTTAACTCTAATTAGAACACCAATTAAAACGGAGGAAAAATGAAAGCGTACTCTTCTTTTCAGAATTCACTCAAAGGTATCGTTGTTCTGTATCAAAACTTTAACAAAGGGAATCTTACACTACAATTTGCAATCGCAACGAATCCCAAGAAACCTAATGAAATTCAGAAAGGTGATAAGATTTATGATTATCAGAATGGAAAGTGGTTTGCACTATCAGAAGATGAAGCTAACATGATTTTAGATTGGTTTCAGAATCAACAAACTCCAACAATAGAAATTAAACACTACCCAGAAGGAAAAATGACAGTTTTAACTGTTGGTAAAGGAGAACATGGTTATTTCATTAGTTATAGTGAGATTCAGAACAAGCAACAAACCTTTAATCTAGGTCTGGGTTTATCTCCAGCTCAAGTAAGAACATTTATCAACTTCCTCATGACATTCCCAATGGTTAAAACTTTGTCAGCTTATCATGATTTTGTAGCATGGAAGAAAAATTCAAATAACGGAAATCAAACTTCTAATAACCAACAATCATTTCCAACAAATACACAACCACAACAAACTGTACAACAACCTGTGAATCAACCAACACAAACAGTAACGCCTCAAAACCCTTTATCCTTTATAAGGAGGTAATTTAAAAGATGTTTCGTTATCAATATAAACGAGTTCCCTTTGCAAAGAAGTACTTTATTTTTGATATTGAAACTCAACAAAAAGTAGGAGAAATTTCTGATGAAAAAGTAATTGACATTCTTGATTCATTTGTACCAAGTGAAAGATCTATGATACGTTATATTGATCAACAAGGTGATAAAGTCATCATATACAGTATAACAGCTTTACCATCACTTGCAGGCAAGAATGTAAAGATGTCTTCTGATTCTGGCTTAGTAAAATATGAGATATCTTTCAAAACAACTACAAACATAACTTCAAAAGAAGAAACTCAGACTACTAAGGAACAGAAATCTACTGAACAAGAATCAAAGCCTAGACGTAGAAGAGGTCGTCCTAAGAAAAACAAATAAACATTGATAAAAGTGGCCACCTGAATACCGGGTGGCCACTTTTATTTTTTGCTCAAGGAAAGGAGAGAATCATGAGTTCAGCATACATCATTACATATGTTGATGAAAAATTTCTTTCTCAATTTAAAGATAAAACAAACTTTGTAAATTTTTTCATCGACATAAGAAGTGTATGTCCACAATTTTTCAATGATAAACTTTTAAAGCTTATTATAAACGATCCAGAATCTCTCGATTTATTCTTAAGAAAGTCTCTTTTCAACTTTTTCAAGTACATTGATTATCATATGGGCATAAGTTTGAAATATGGTTTGACTCCTAGATTCTTTTTCTTCTCAGATACAGGTGAATCTCAATATCATAAGCAGATAGATAAAGATTACAAATCTAATAGACGATTTGCATCCACTATTCTTACTGAAGAGGAGTATATTAGATCTAAACAAATGGTTAATGGTTTCATAGAATCATTTGGTAAATATGTTTCAAATATACCAGGTATCTTTCATATTCATCTTCACTACTTTGAATCTGATTTTATGCCTTATTTTATAATGACCAATTACAACTTTTCTCAAGATGAATTGTTTATAATCAAAAGCAGAGATAAAGATTTAGCACAATGTCTTTCTCTTTACCCGAATGTATATCAGCTTTTTCTTGATACAAAACAAGGTAAAGTATATCTTTCAAACTTTGAAGCTATTGAGTTTCATTTCAATAAAAAGAAAGAATCGGGTATTCTACCAGCTCATCTTATACCATTATTTTTGTCAATTGCTGGAGATTCATCTGATAATGTTATTGGCATAAAAGGTCTTGGATATAAAAAAGTTTATAGTTTACTTGTTAACAGTAATATTCATAACTGGAGTTTTGATAATTTTGTAAATCTTACAAAACTTGTAGAAATGGACGAATCAATTCTTAATAAGAAAACAGATAAAACAACCTTAAAATTAGTACGCGAGCATACAGATATCATACGAAAGAATTTAAGATTGACAGATTTCAAAATACTGTGTGATAATCTCCCATCCCATATTATAGAAACTATAAACAAGTCTTTCAGACACAATAAATATTTTGATTCAACAAACTATAAAGACTTCGTTGTTGAATGTAAGCAACTTTTTGATGAGAATACATATTTTTACAACATCGTAAATTACTTGAAAAACCTGGTTCTTTGAGAGGTTGTTATGATTATATCCCATTCAATGGCAGCTATCCCTAAATCGTTAGGATGGGAGAATTTTATACAAAGAGATTTAGTTTTGCAAACAGAAGATTCAGTAGAGATTTACTATGAAGAAACACCAACTCATTGGATTGTACCACGTTACTATCCTGAATTTATCAAGAAGAGATACGGACTCAATGTAGACATTGAATATTTAACAGTTGATGCACAAGAAATAGATTTTGAATGTTACATAGAACCCAGAGATGAAGATCAAAAATATGCTATTGAGTTTCTAGCGAAACCAATGCAAAGATTCGGAATTCTCAGAGCCAGACCTGGTTTTGGTAAAACAATCTGTGCTATCAAAGCTATTCATCTAATGAAAACTAAAACTTTGATAGTTGTACATAAAGAAAAGTTAGCACAACAATGGATAGATAGAATAGTTGAATTCACAGATATCAAAAGAGAAGAAATACCTTTGTTTGCTGGTCATCTAAATGAAAAACAACTTAAAAATATGAAAATAGGTCTAGCCATTATTCATACTTTATCAAACAGATACTGCTCAAGAAAACTTGAATATCATAAATTGATGAAAGAAGCAGGTATAGGCTGTGTTATTTTTGATGAATGCCATATGACTATACCAACTCATAAATTCTTTAGAGGACAAGGATTACTTTATGCTAACAAATATCTTGGTTTATCAGCTACACCTTTTAGGGAGAATGATATCAAAACAAATGTTATCTACTACAATCTGTCTGATAATGTATTTGATATAGGTGATTATGATTTGAAACCAAAAGCTTATGAGGTTTATTTTTCGTCAAATATACCAGAAAAAACAAAAAGATGGATTACTTGGGGTAACAAGTTTATCTTACAAAGATACTTGAAACAAGTACAAAAAGATCCTACATATGTGAATCTCGTATTAAATCTTATTATGGAAGCTCTTAAAGGAGATAGAAATGTTTTAGTTTTAGCTCCTAGAAAAGATTTGTTACAAACTCTTGGTAAATTACTTGAACAAAAATACTCAGTGAATGATATTGGTTACTTTTGGTCAGGACAACCTGAAGAAGAATTGAATCATAAAGTTGTTTTTGCTACATCTCAAATTTTCACAGAAGGTATTGATGTTCCTCGTTTAGATACATTGATTGTTTTAGATCAATTTGCCGATAAAGCTAAGCTTGAACAGATGATTGGTAGAATTCTTAGAAAACATGCCCATAAGAAAGAACCAAAAGTTGTATTTCTTGTTGATAGAGAATTTCAGTTACAACATTTTCTATCCATAAAAAGACGTAATTTTTATAACTCTATAGGTTTTGAATATGAAATTATCAACATCTAGTTGAACTGCAATTGTAAGAAAACATTTCATCAATGGAGGAAATCTATGAGATTTATAGTTAATCCAAGACATTATTTGCTTACAAGTGAAGGCTTTGTTCCTATACATCAGATTGTTAAGAATGTTAAAAACACAATTGTAAAGTCATATCTTTTTGAATTACGAATGTTTAATGAACAAGATACACCTAGTCTCACAGTAAGTAAAATTGAATATGGTCATATATGGGTTGATAAAAATGTAAACTTATCTGACAAAAAGAAACTCCAAGGATTCAAAATTTTCAATAATTGTTTACTAGTAGAAGCTGTTGAAAATTGTTGTTTGATGGATGCTAAAACTGGGAATTTTGTAGATATGGATCGCGTTTCACCAGGTTTTAGTTTTGTAACCATTATCAAACATATGGTTGTCGACCTAAGTTTTGATAAATACTGTTATAACACAGTTGAATCACCAATCGTGCTCAAGACTGTTGATTTACCATCTGTAACAATTTCAACAGATGAAGTAGGATCAACAACAATTACATTGTTTAACAAGAAATTCACTCAAGTTTAACAGCAGAGGTTAAACATATGAGGTTTGTGATTCCCGATATAGACAAACTTATCAAACAATACAATCTAAAACAAGTTTCAAATCCAGCTCTTATCAACAGTACTCATTTACCAAATTCACTCTTTTCTGAAGAAATCTTTGGACCTTTAGGATCTGAAGAACGATATGAAAAATTTGCCTACATTAATCTAAACGGAGAATACATTCATCCAGCCGTTTATGATTTAATTAAAAAATCAAGTAAATTAGTTTACAATGGACTTCTTGGTACAAAACCATTGGTATTAGATGATAAAACAAACAGATTAGTTGTTGATGAGTTGGAAGGTAAAAGCGGTATTGAACTTTTCAAATTGATTCTTCAAAATCTTGATAAGATTAAAAACTTAAATCAACGCATTAAAGCTGTTTTACAAAAGTACAAAGATAAAACTATTATAAGTAAAGTGCTTGTTATACCTCCAGCCTATAGACCTATTAACTATGTCAATGGAAGACCTGTACCTGATCCTCTCAATGAATATTATAGTAAACTTATAGCCTATAGCAAATATGCTTCAAATTATAACTTTCAATTGATACAGGAAACACTTTGGAATCTATATGAAAAGTTTAAAGCATTGTTAGCTAAGAAAACTGGTCTCATAAGAGGTCAGATTCTTGGTAAAAGACTTGATTTTAGTGCTAGAGGTGTAATAACATCTGCTCCAGATTTACCCTCTGATACACTAGGAATTCCATACGTAATGCTTGCTCAAATTGCAATGCCTTTTGTTATACATGTATTAAGATCAGGATATAGTGATAATTTCAATAAACCTTTTAGACAATTACTAGAGGAACTTAATATTCCAAGTACAACTAATGCTTTACAATTATTACTGAATAAGTTTAGTAACGATTTAATAACTAATGAAAAACTTGTAGCAATAATTAAAGAAGCTATTGAACAAGCTGTTCAAGACAAAGTTGTTCTTGCAAAACGTGACCCAGCATTACATCAATATTCATGGGAAGCATTCAAAATCAAACCTGTTGATGGTTATGCTATACAAATGAGTCATGGATACCTGGCACCATTCGGTGGGGACTTCAAGCTAGG
>Ga0256836_1000240_pt1 | contig 32420 bp, 32 predicted proteins | sample 4561380metaG_FD_185974 | JGI IMG/M metagenome (GOLD analysis project Ga0256836, IMG submission 185974) | Hydrothermal vent microbial communities from Guaymas Basin, Mexico - 4561-380 | ecosystem: Environmental > Aquatic > Marine > Hydrothermal vents | place: Mexico: Guaymas Basin | collected...
TTGAGCAGTAGTATTTTGATCCACTTAAGATTGTTTCATTGAGTGCTACATAAACTCCACATGTCTCACAGGCAACCATCTCATCAGCCTCTGTTTTCTCTTCTGATTTTGTGTGATTACTCACTTTTGGCTTTTTCTTTATAAATAAGAAATAGACTATGCCTATTACTGCTGCTATAAGTAGGACTTTAAGTATCATATATTTTCTCCTAAGAGTAGATAGTGTCTATTGTCTGTTTCAATAATTTTGTGTTGCATATCTTTTACTCCATCTTCTACTTCATCAAAAACTTTTTCACCCTTATAAAAGAGAAACTTTGTTTTTTCATCTCGAAAGTTTTCACTCAACTTAAGAAGCATTTTTGTCTCTGTAACAGCACGTGATGTAATCATATCAAAGATTTTTGGTTCCATCTGTTCTACTCGTTTTTTGACAACTGTGACATTTTTAAGTTTTAAATCGGCTTTTATAAACTGTAAAAAACTTGCTCTTTTCATAAGTGGCTCAACTAAAGTGACATGAGTGTTAGGAAGACCAAACGCGAGAATCATTCCTGGAAATCCAGCTCCTGTTCCTATATCCATAAGTGAGTTGAGAGATGGTAAAAAAGAGAGTGGAAAGATCGCATCATAGATAAAGGAATCAAGAGTCTCATTGTCTTTAGCACCTGTTAGATTATGGATTTTATTCCATTTATAAAGGTGCTCTTTATATTTTTGCACATTATAAAAAAAGTCGTCTGGTAGATCTATATTATCTTGTGCGAGTGTTGCTTTTAAGTCCAATAAAATATCCTTTGAATTTACTTGAAGAGTTTTTTCATCATAGTGAAAAAGATTTTAAAAAGACCACTATTTCCTACTAGACTATTAATTAAGTCATCGTAAGATATATTTTGTTCTTCTAAGTAACCACGAAGATATTTTTCACTCGCTTCCATACCACCATCTTTCTCAATCTCTATAAGTTTTTGATAAATAGGCTCCATAGCATCTATTGCTTTTTGAGGGGCAGCTTTTCTAAATGCAGTATGAGAGATAATCTCATTTGTAATTGGATCTACTTTTGGCTCAAACTCTGTAACAACCCAGTAGTAACTTCCATCTTTAGCAAGATTTTTTACAACAGCCATAATGTTTTGTGCACGGTTGATTCTGTCCCACATCATTTTAAAAACAACTCTTGGCATATCTGGATGGCGAACAATAGAGTGAGGCTTTCCAATAAGTTCTGATTCTGTGTATCCTGAAATCTCTACAAAATAATCATTACCATACTCAATAATACCATTAGCATCAGTCTTAGAAACGATATAGCGTTTAGGATTGAGTTTTATCTCGTTATCTGTTGGTTTTAGGTGTTTCATTCTCATCTCCTTATAAATAATTTTAGTAAATTATATAGTTTTTATTATTAATCTTATGTAATAATACCTATAAGTTATATAGAAAGGTTCATAAAGATGACGAAACTTGAAATGTTAGAAGCAATAGAAAATGCTAAACAAGTACACCTTGCACAGATGGATAAAATCAAAGCTGTAATCGCTGGTAAAGAGATTAAACACCCTACAGCCCTTGGTAAGATGGAGTGTGCGTGTGGTATATGGTTCTACTCTAATGCACAACAGATAAAGAGTGTTCTAGGTTTACAGTTTTTTGAACGATTAGATAGAAGTCATGAAAACTGGCATCGTGATTATGTAAGTATTTATGAAATTTATTTTAAAGAGGAGAAAAAAGGTTTTTTTGCAAAATTTTTAGGTGCAAATAAAGTCGATGATCTTCAAAAAGATAAGGCAAAACTTTACTTTTTAGAACTACAAAAAGATACTGAAGAGTTACTCTTAGTATCAGATGCAGCAAAGCGAAGAATCTCAGCACTGAATGATTCTAAGTTTGTTTAGACTCTAAAAGTATCTCTATCTCTTTTTCTGGAAGTGGCACAGAGTAGAGATATCCTTGAATTAAATCACAATCATTCTCGATTAAAAAGTCACGTTGCTCTTCTGTTTCTACACCCTCTGCAATAAGAATAAGATTTAAACTCTTTCCAAGTGCAATAATAGCACGAGTAATAGCCATATCATCCTCATTATCAGGAATATCCTTTACAAATGATTGATCGATTTTAAGTTTATCAAGGGGAAATTTTTTAAGATATGAGAGAGAAGAGTAACCTGTCCCAAAATCATCAATCGCAATCTCAATTCCCATATTGTTAATCTGTTTGAGTTTTTCAATAGAGAGCTCAGGACTACTCATTACCTGTCCCTCTGTTATCTCAAGCTCAAGCCAGTGTGGCTGAAAGTTTAGTTCATTCATAATCTGGACTAAATGTGCTAAAAAGTCATTTTTATAGAGCTGTTTCATTGCAAGGTTGAGTGAAAGTATTCCTGGGTTTAATCCTTTTTCATACCATTTTACAAAAAGTTTCATCGCTTTATACATCACTACTCTATCAATGTCGACTATAAGTCCACTCTCCTCAGCAATAGAGATAAATTTAATAGGAGAAACAAGTCCTAACGATGGGTGTCTCCATCGAATCAGTGCTTCCATCCCAACAATTTTATATGATTGTGCTTTAAATTGAGGTTGAAAATAGACTTCAAATTGATCCTCTTGAAGTGCAACTCGAAGGCTTGACTCCATAATTACTCTCTCAAAAGCGAAGGCTGTCATATCTCTTGAGTAAAACTGGTAGTTATCTCGCCCTTCATCTTTTGCTTTATACATAGCAGCATCAGCATATTTTATTAAATTATCATCATTTGTTGTATCATCAGGGTAGATACTGATTCCAATACTTGAAGTCACATAAAGATTATGGTTAATGACTGTGATAGGCTCTTTCATAATATTAATTATATCTTGAGCAATATGTGATGCATTCTGAATACTTTTTAAATCTTTTAAAATAATAGTAAATTCATCCCCTCCAAGTCTAGCCAGTGTATCCTCTTCGCGTATTGTTGATTGTATTCTCAGTGCAGCTTCAATAAGAACCTTATCTCCAATATGATGTCCAAGAGAGTCATTAATCTTTTTAAATTGATCAAGATCTATAAAAAGGAGGGCAAATTTTTCTTTATTTCGTCGTGCATTTACTATTGCTTGAGAGAGTCTATCTTTAAAAAGTGTTCTATTTGGAAGGTCTGTAAGTGTATCATGATGTGCTTGGTACTGGAGTTCTAAAGTCTGTTTTTTAAGTAGTTCTTCGATCTTTTTCTGGGTAGTGATATCTTGAATGTATCCTACATAACCATCAATTGTACCATCTTCATCTTTTGATACACTCAGTGAAATATCACATAAAACACGATGACTATCTTTTTTAAGCATATATGCTTCTATATTGAGACTCTCTTGAACATTAAGGATAGAAAATAGTTCTTTAATTGCGTAGCTGTTTTTTTTATCATAAGTTGTCAGAATATGTTTGCCCATCATCTCCTGTGCTAGATAACCAAATAGGTTTACACTTCCTCTATTCCAACTTGTTATATTTCCTTCTGTATCTGTTGCTATGATTGAATCATGAATATAGTCTAAAATTTTTGCTTGTTTCTTATAGTCTTTTTGGAGTTGAAGCTCTTGAGAAATATCTGTATCAAAGAGAACATAGGCGGGCTTTTCATGATAAGTAATGGTATGAATATAAGACTGAACTATATATGTAGAACCATCTTTACGTCTATGTCGTGTTTGATTTAAGATATGATCATGCTGTTTGAGATACTCTTGCATTTTTGAGATCTCTTTTTGTGTGAGATCTGGATTGATATCAAAAACAGACATATTTAAAAGCTCTTTAGCACTGTAGCCTAGTGCAGCACAAGCTCCTTGATTTACATAGAGGTATTTGTAGTCTTCCCTCGTTATTATATAAATCTCATTTGAAGAGTGTTCCAGGAGTTCAGAGAGCTCTTTTGTTCTGTTTTTTATTGAAACATACTCTGTCACATCTTGTGTTGTACCTATTAGTTTTAAAGGAGTCTGCTGTGTGTCATAGATTACTTGTGCATTAATGAGAACTTCTATAGTATGACCATGAGTATGAGTTACCTTACACTGGAGTGTTTGGCGTTCTCCTGTTGTAATTGCTTGTTGGAGTGCTTTTTGTGCACTCTTTAGATATTCAGGTGTTACAATTGAAAAGAATGTATCAAATCCTATTTCTGTCTCTTTTTCAATACCATAAATCTCATAACTTCTTTCAGACCAAATGGCTTTTTTTGTCTGTAGATCTATTTCCCAACTTCCTAGTTTAGAGATACTTTCAAGGGTTTGCAGGTTCTCTTCTCTAGCTTTGAGCTTTTTAATGGCAGTGTCTAGATTATCATTCTCTATGTCAATTGGCATATATCTATTTTCCTACTTTTTAAATAATCTAAAGAAAATGTCCCATTTCATCACGTTTTACACCTAAGTAATCTTTATTAAACTCATTAGGTTCCATTATAATTGGTACTCTCTGTATTATTTCAATTCCATTAATAGAGTTGATTTTATTAGGGTTGTTAGTAAGAAGTTTAATCTTCTGTATGTTGAAATATTCAAGAATAAAGGTGACTACTTCATAGCTGCGTTCATCAGCAGCAAAACCGAGTTGATGGTTAGCCTCTATAGTATTGAGCCCTTTATCTTGTAGAGCATAAGCATTTATCTTATTTAAAAGCCCAATATTTCGACCCTCTTGACGGAGGTAGATAACCATACCTCCCTCTTTATGAACAAGATCAAGTGCATACTCGAGTTGATCACGACAGTCACACTTAAGACTACCAAGTGCATCTCCTGTAAGACATTCTGAGTGGACACGAACGATCGGTTCACTCTCAAGCTTTTTAGCATAGATGACTAGGTGTTCTTTTTCACCTTCTTTAAAGGCTTTTACATTGAAATTACCAAAACGTGATGGTAAATTTGCTACTTCGGATATAATTATATTCATTTAGTTTAATCTTTAAAAGGGTAAAATATTTTTCTTAAAATAATTATAGCAAAAAAAAGGTTTAACAATGTTTCAAAGATTTCGCCGTACTCGTTTAAATAAGCATCTTCGCTCTTTAGTAAGAGAGACAGAGGTGAGAGCTGATGATTTTATCTATCCATTATTCATTCGTAGTGGTGAAGGGATTAAAACAGAAGTTGCATCAATGCCTGGTGTTTATCAGATGAGTATAGATGTTGTAATAAAAGAGTGTGAAGAGTTGAAATCTCTTGGTATCTACTCTATTATACTATTTGGTATTCCTGATACTAAAGACTCTATAGGGAGTGATGCTCTTTGTGATCATGGAATTATTGCTTCGTCCATTCGTGCTATCAAAGCAGAGCATCCTGATATGTTTGTTGTGACTGATTTGTGTTTTTGTGAGTATACTGACCATGGGCACTGTGGGATTATAGATGAAGCTAAAGAGACTGTCAATAATGATGCAACTTTAGAAATTTCTGGAGAACAAGCACTTATTCATGCAAGAGCAGGTGCTGATATGATAGCACCAAGTGGTATGATGGATGGAATTATAGAGACACTGCGAACCTCTTTAGATGCAAATGGTTTTGAAAATCTTCCTATTATGGCATACTCTACAAAATTTGCTTCGGGTTATTATGGACCATTTCGTGATGTGGCAGAATCAACTCCTAGTTTTGGTGATCGTGCTTCGTATCAGATGGATCCTGCAAATCGTCGTGAAGCTATAGCGGAATCAGTAAGTGATGAGATGCAAGGAGCAGATATACTAATGGTAAAACCTGCACTTGCCTATCTTGATTTAGTTCGTGAGATAAAAGATGCCACTTCTCTTCCAATGGCAGTTTATAATGTAAGTGGTGAGTATGCAATGATAAAACATGCAGGACTTGCAAACTTAATAGACTATGATAGAGTTGTAATGGAGACTATGATAGCGTTTAAGCGAGCGGGAGCGAACATAATCATCTCATATCATGCCAAAGAGGTAGCAAAAATGCTACAAAACAGTTAGATTAAAGAAAAGTATAAGTAGAATATATATTAAACAATAAAATTAGGATGAAAAATTGAGACATTTTTTAACACTTAAAGATTTTACAAAAGAAGAGATTTTAGAAATTATTGATACTGGTTTAGAGATAAAAAAGAATCTTCGTGATGGTATTTACAAGAAAGAGCTTGAGATGCAAACTCTTGGAATGATTTTTGAGAAGAGTTCTACTCGTACTCGTGTTAGCTTTGAAGCAGGTATGTTTCAGCTAGGGGGTCATGCACTTTTTCTCTCTAATCGTGATATTCATTTAGGTCGTGGGGAACCAGTACAAGATACAGCACGTGTGATATCTTCTATGTGTGATATGGTAATGATTCGAACATTTGAACATAGCATGATAGAAGAGTTTGCAGCGAACTCTAAAGTTCCTGTGATAAATGGACTTACAGACTCTTTTCATCCGGTGCAACTTTTAGCAGATTATATGACTATGGTTGAGCATGGTGTTGAAAAAGATGCCGTGGTTGCATATATAGGTGATGGAAATAATATGACTCATTCATGGATGATGCTTGCGGCAAAACTTGGTTTTGAGCTTCGTATTGCAACACCAAAGGGATATGAAGTTGATGCAACTATTTTAGAAGAGGCACTTTTATTTGCAAAAGAGAGTGGTGCTAAAATAAGTATGATGAATGATCCTAAAGAGGCTGTTCATGGTGCAACTATTGTGACTACAGATACTTGGACTTCAATGGGTCAAGAGGATGAAAAAGAGCAGAGAGTTAAGGACTTTAAAGGTTTTATGGTCGATAGTCTTATGATGTGCTTAGCTCAAAAAAATGCAAAATTTTTACACTGTCTTCCTGCTTATCGAGGGTATGAAGTTTCCGAAGAGATTATGGACTCTCACTCTAAAATAATTTTTGATGAAGCTGAAAATAGACTTCATGCACAAAAAGGTCTTATGGTCTGGTTAAATAAACAAAGAGGATAGTTTGATGCGATTTTTTTCAATAGTTCTACTTATCGTTTCAATAAATTTATCCCTTTTTGCGACTGCAGAAGTTGTAAAGGTTGATGAACGGTTTCAAGATTCTCAAAGTTGTAAAGCATGTCATTTACGTATAGTAAGTGAGTGGGAAAATTCATGGCACTCTAAGAGTCATTTTGAAAAAGATGAGTATTTTAGAGAGAGTTTAAAATACTATTCGAGAAAGACTAGAAAAAGTGTAAATGCTGTAAAAGTGGAATGTGCTACATGTCATAATCCTCGTATTTCAGTAACTAGCACAGATGAAGATTATGAAATCGCTGCTGTAATGGGACTAGATAAGGGAAGTGAAGTTGATAATGCTGTTAATGATACAGCTATAAGTGAAGGAATCAACTGTGTTGTCTGTCATAATATAGATAAAATTCATGATTCATACGATGCATCTAAACGTGGTATAAATAGAGTAAAATGGACTGAGTCTGGTACTATGACAGGACCTTATAAAGATGCAAAATCACCATATCATAAAGTAGTACATCATGCATTTATGGATAAAAACCCAAATAAGCTCTGTTTTGTTTGTCATGCTAATGATAGAAGTGCTAAAGGCATTATTTTTACAGATATGGAAAGTGAATACAATAGAGGGAAGAAAAAGGGAATAAAAAATTGTGTAGAGTGTCATATGGGAGCAAAACGAAAGGATGTTGCATCAACATATAAAATGTATAATGGCAAAGCAAAAATTCGTAAAGTACGTGACCATGGTTTTAAGGGTGCACATATTTCTTCTATGTGGAAAGATGCTTTAAAATTAAAACTATCACAAAAAGGTAGCAATGTCGTTGTTAAAATTATAAATCCACAACCTCACAATATTCCTAGTGGTTTTGGCTCTCGTGAGATAGAAGTAAATGTTGTATACAAAAAAAGAGATAAAATTCTTAAAGAACAGACACTCTCTTTAACAAATCACTATGTAAGAAAGAGAAATAAGCCAACTATCCCACATTTAGCAATAAAGAAAGCAAAAGATATGTCTATCCCAGCAGAAGGGAAAAAAGTTCTTAGAGTTCCTGTATTTGAAGGTGCCACTTCTGTTACTGTTACACTTAACTATATTTTAGTAAATGAAGAAGTTCGTAGTATTTTAAAACTTAAAAGTGATAACTGGGCGAAAAAGAATTATATTACAAAAGAGAGTTTAGGGTTAAAATTTTAAATCTTAAGAGTAAGACCCGAAGAGGGTCTAATGGCAGTTTTTTATAACCATCCTTTAGAATCTTCTAAGATTGCTCTATTACATGTATTGTATGCTTTTACTATATCTTCAATTAACTCTGTTCCTTGTTCAAAGTAGAGATCAGAGTCTACTTTTGTAGGTGTTTTTAAAAGAGTTTTACTAGCAAGAAATTGGTACTTCTTCACTGCTTTGTTTATAGTAGATATTTCTGTTTTAATTGATGATGGTAATTTAGCTGGGTATTTAGCGATAAGGCCACTCATCTGTTCTTGTAGAGTACTATTGAGAGTTGTTACTTCATTTACAAGTAGGTATATCTGCTCTATATCACTTCTGACAACAACACCTCTAGCTGCGACTCCTGCACCAAAACCTCTGAGTTGCCCAACATATTCCGTAAGAGGTAGCATGTTTTCCATCATAATAACAGAAGCTTCTCTTCCAAAAGGATTGAGATCTTTAGTATTTCTTTGACTAATTGTTTGTGCTAACATTAAAATCTGTTCGATTTGTTCTGTATAGTCACTAAAGGTCTTTTTTGGATCCTGTTTAAAAGCGATAGAATTAAGTTTAATTAGTGCTTTAGATATATCCGAAGCTCTTGTATTAATTACTATATCAGTTGCTAAGGTTGTTGATTCCATTTTACCAATTGCTTTTTTAATATTACTTCTACTGTTATATATAAGAAGAAGAGAGGCTGTATTACCATTAAGGTAAGCATTCGTAAGGCCCCTAGTTGTTTGTGTCGCTAAAATCAGTTCTTTTAGATTACTGATATAAATACTACTCTCTTTTTGTGCATCATTACTAAAAAGTGATTTTGCCTGTAGATTAAAGAGCAAGAGCCCTAAGATTAAGAACAACTTCATATAAAATCCTTATTTTTGATATAAGCTAAAAGTATATCTTAGTTCTCTTAAATATTTTTTAATAGAGTATACCCGTAGCTTGTCTAATTACTTCCATTTTAGGCTGTGCTATATTGGATGCTTTTTGTGCTCCTGCTCGTAAAATATCTCTAACCTCATGCTGGTTATTCAAATAATAGTCTCGTTTTTCACGATACTCTCTAAAGTATTCCCACATAACATCTGCAAGATAGAGTTTAAAGTGACCATGCCCCTCTCCCCCTTTTTTATAACGTTCTTGAAGTTCTAAAAGTTCATTAGCATTTAAAAAGAGTTTTGCCATATTATAAACATTACACTCTTCATACTCTTTTGGCTCTTCCATTGGCACATTTTCAGTAATGATCTTTTTAATAGTTTTGAGTTGTTTTTTCTCTTCACCAAAAATATTTACTGTATTTTTATAGCTTTTAGACATCTTTTGGCCATCAGTTCCAGGAACAGTCTGTACACTCTCTTCAACTTTAAACTCTGGAAGTTTTAAGATGTCACCATATTCGTTATTAAATTTTGTAGCAATATCTCGAGCAATTTCAACATGTTGAATTTGATCTTTTCCAACAGGAACAATATCTGGAGAGTAGAGAAGAATATCTGCTGCCATAAGAACAGGGTAAGAGAAAAGTGAGTGATTCGCACTAATACCCTTTGCTGTTTTATCTTTATAACTGTGTGCACGTTCAAGTAGACCCATTGGTGTAAATGCTGAAAGAATCCAGTAGAGTTCTAAAACCTCTTTAACATCTGACTGCACCCAAAAGGTTGATTTATTTGGATCGATACCTAGACTTAAAAAGTCTGTTGCAGTTTGCATAGTAAGTTTTGCTAACTTCTCCCCACCATTACCACTACTCATAGCATGGTAGTTAGCTATAAAAGCAAATGTATCGCCTTTGACTTGTGCATCGACCATCTGCTTAATAGAGCCAAAATAGTTTCCAATATGTAAGTCACCTGAGGGCTGAATTCCTGTTAATACTCTCATCACAAATAAATCCTAAATTTTTTTAATCGTATTATACCAATCTCAGCTTTATTTAGTTACACTTTGAGTATTAAAGAAGAGTTGTATAACTCTCAATAAAAGGATTTATTATGAACTTACAAATTCGTTCAAAAGATATTACATTAACTGACGCTACAAAAGCACATATTGAAGGTGCTGTTGAAGCATTTAGAAAATATTCATTAGATATTACAAGTATTAACTGTGTTGTTGCAGCTGAGAAAAAAGGTGTTATGGTTGAGTTTGATATTAAAATCGCACATGCGCAACCTATAATCATTACTCAAAAAGATGATGTTTTAGATGCTGCTATTGACCTGGCAATTGACAAAGGTACAAAAGCTCTTCGTCGCCTTCATGATAAAGTAGTTGATCACAAGAATGGATCGGTTAAAGATTTAGAAACTATCGACGCTTAGTATAAGCTTTACTTCTCTATGTCCCTTTTCTGGGGCATACTTCTCTCTCAAATCATTTCAAGGACCTTAGCATTTGAAGCATACTCTCGTGTTTATTTTACTTTTAAACTTCTCTCTCTTCGCTATGGATACTTCAGAGCAAGATTATTCACTTCGTGTAGGTTATGGTATAGCGAGTGAAAATGATTTAGGAGAGATTTTAGCAGGAGATTTTGGCTCACATCCTAGAGACTTAACTTCTTACTCGTTAGATGCTGGTTATCTATTACAAAAAGAGCTTTTAACACTCCCTTTAGATCTTTATGTAAAGTCCGGTATATCTTATTTTGATGAAGATGAATTTGCTAATACTTTAGAGGTTACACTTTATGTAAAACTCTACTGGAATATAGATTTTTTTGATAGACGTATAAGGGTAGGTTTTGGAGAGGGTCTCTCTTATACAAAAGATGTACTAGAAACAGAGTATTTTGAAGCAATTGCTGATGGTGAACCTTATGCAAAATTTTTGAACTATTTAGATATTAGTTTAGATTTTGATTTAGGAAAGTTTATCTCTTACAAACCTTTGCATAATACTTATCTTGGATATGCTTTAAAACACCGTTCTGGTGTATTTGGTACTTTTAGTGGTGTTCATGGTGGTTCAAACTATAACACTTTTTATTTAGAAAAAAACTTTTAAGGATTTAGTATGTATGAATGGGTTCTCTGGTTTCATGTAGTCTCTTTTATCTCTTGGTTTGCGGTACTGTTTTATCTACCACGTTTATATGTTTACCATGCAGAGAATATCAATAACAAGGGCTTTGTTTCAGTTGTTAAGATTCAAGAGTATAAGCTCTTTAAGTATATAGGTGTACCCTCTATGTGGACAACTCTGCTTAGTGGCTCTTATCTTGTATATGTGATTGGCTTTGAGGGTAATGCATGGTTACATGTAAAACTACTATTTGTAGCATTTTTGATTATCTATTTCTACTCATTAGAAAAACTTCGTAAAGAGTTTGCTGAAGATAGATGCGAGAGAAGTGGTAAATTTTTTAGAATGTATAACGAAGTACCAACATTAATTATGTTGGTAATAGTAGCAATGGTTGTTGTAAAACCATTTTAAGTAGAGAAGATTTCTCTACTTCTCCCCTTTCTTTTTCGCTTTAAAGAGAAGTGGTGTCCCTGTAAAGTTAAAGGCTTCACGCATTTTGTTTGTTAAGTAGCGTCTATATGTAAAGTGAAGACCACTTGGTTTATTCATAATAATAGCTATTTTAGGTGGTCTTGTCTCATACTGTGTTGCATAGTAGATACGGATAACTTGACCACTCACACTTGGAAGTGTATGGCGACGAAGTGCACGTTCAATGACTTCATTTACCTTACTTGTTGAAATTCTTTGTGAGTAGTTTGCATTAATCTCTAAAATCATATCGTGGAGTTTATCAACACGCTGATGAGTAAGTGCAGAGAGTGTTAAAATAGGAGCATACGAAAGAAATTTAAATCTATCACGAATCTCTTTAATTATTTTATCATGCTCTTCTCTTTTAGAAATATCCCATTTATTAAGTACGATAATACAAGATAAACGGTTACTATCAACAAGTCCAGCAATTTTTTCATCAAGGTCTAAAAATGGCTGACTTGCATCTAAAACAACAAGTGCCATATTTGCATTTTCAAGCATCTCTGTTGTGCGCATTAGTGCATACTTTTCGATGCCTAAAATTCTACCACGGCGTCTTAAACCAGCTGTATCTACAAATGTTATCTGCTTATCTTTGTACTGTACAGTCTCATCAATAGGATCTATCGTAGTACCCGCTACACTACTTACAACTGAGCGTTCTTCTCCAAGTAGAGCATTTAGAAGTGAAGATTTTCCAACATTTGTACGGCCAATAATTGCGATTTTAATATGGTTTATATCCTCTTCATCAAACTCTTTGATACGGTCATTATTTCCAAAGATAGAATCATCAGTGATAATACCATCCATCTCATCTTCATCCCAGTATGTATAGCCATCATCCTCTTCATCATGAGTGTTAGTAAAGAACTCTTCATCGTCTATCTCTTGAGTCTCTTCTTCAACAACTTGAACAGCATTCTCTTCCTCTTCTTTAATTCTATCTTCTTCAGGAATTTTATCAGCAATCCACTCTAGAAGTTCTACAGTATTACGGTTATGAGAAACAGATATTCCGAAAATATCTCCTGTTCCGAACTCATAAAATTCCCAAAGATTCTCTTTCATCTTGTCATTATCAATTTTATTTACAACTAAAGCAATCTGTTTTCCCATCGCTTGAAGTTCATAAAAAAACTTTTTATCTTCATCTTCAGGTATACTTTTCCCATCAACCATATAGAGAATAATATCAGCAGCATAAGCAGCTTTAAGTGACATCTCTTTAATCTTGTCAAAAAGTTCACATCCTTTGTCTAATCCGCCTGTATCAAGTAAAAGTGCCTCTTTTTGGTTAACAATAACATGACGGCGTTTAACATCCCGAGTTGTACCTGCAAGATCAGATGTAATAGCATCACGGTTTTTTACTAAACGATTAAAGAGAGAACTTTTTCCAACATTTGGACGACCAACTATGGCGATTTTTTTCATGGGGTAACCTTGTGTAACTTATGAAGAGTTGTTTATATTTTTGTGATTATATCTAAATTATGATGAAGAAGAGGTTGAGAGGCATTAGCCTCTCATGTTGGTTCTAGTTAAATTCTTTTTCTAACTCTTTGAAAGCTTCTGAACCTTGGAACTGTTGCCATCTAGCATCGTCATTGTTAAAGCTTGTTTTTGCAGCTTTCTTAACAACACCATTAACCACATCTTCAGGTACAGTTACTAGCATATAGATAGCACCACTTGGTGCTGTCCACATATCCATTGCTTTTGAACCTTTTAGGTTGATTTTCGCTACTTGACTTGTGATAGATTTACTTACTGAGTCAACTGTACCAGCATCACCAGTACCTGTTGCTTGTGTAAAACCTGCCATTTTATCTTTTACAGTAGTTTGAATCTGTTGTGCTAAATCAGAACGACCATTCATTACCGCAACTTTTCTCATATGTGCAACACCTGCTGGGTGTTTATCTGCGATACCAACACCTGCATAGTAACCAGGTACATCAGGGATACAAGTCCATTTTGGCGCAAGTACATTCTCTTGTTTACAAGCAAAAGATGGAGCGGCAGGAGCTACTGGCTTAGGAGCTTCTCCTCCACATCCTGTGATTACAGCTGCTGTTAAACCTATTAAAGTGATCTTTGAAATTGTTTTTATCATATTGTTAGTCCTTTTGTTTTTCTTAGTTAAGTATACTACCATAAATATTTTGTAAGTACGATTAAAAATAATTAAATTTAACATGAAGGAATTTTATGAAGCAGTATTATTCATATGACAATTTTAGAGATGATACAAACTCTCTGATAAAAGAAGTAAAAAGGTTTGAACCAGAAGCACTTGTAGGGATTGCAAGAGGGGGATTGACACTTGCACATGCTGTTGCAGAGGGATTAAGCATTAGAGAAGTACAAACTCTAAGAACAGAACTTTATGATGTAGCATGTAAGCGTGAGAAAATCACTCTTTTTGGGAACTGTAGTTTTACAAATTTAAAGAGGGTATTAGTTTTAGATGATATTGCAGATAGTGGAGAGACACTTAAAGAGATTATGAATTACTTAGAGCATGAGTTTAGTGAGATAGAGTTTATATCTGCAACACTTTTTTATAAAACAACTTCAGTTTATAAACCTCATGTTTGGATAAATGAGGCTCATAATTGGATAGAGTTTTTTTGGGAAAAAGATTTTTTACAAGATTAAAATATAGAAGTAGTAACTATTTACGAGCCTCTTCTATCATCTCGTAGGCTTGATTTATCTCTTGTGTTTTTTCCGTTGCTTCCTTCATATAAGATTCACTTTTTCCTTGAGAAGCGATAATATCAGGATGATACTGCCGAATGAGCTTCTTATAGGCCTTTTTGATGGTTTTCATATCATCATTAGCACTAACACCAAGGAGTCTGTAGGCATCTTCAATATTTGCTTTTGGCTGTCTATTTTGCATCATTTTTTCAAACTGATCAAAGATAGCATGGTATGCATTTGGATCAAACTCTAAAGCTTCAGCAATAAGTGAAAGAATCTCCTCTTCACCGCTACTTACCTCTCCATCAATAAATGCCAGTTGGATTAAAAATCCCATAAACTGCTGTTGCTGTGCTTTGTTCCTTTTTATAGTATTTGCTAATGTATGCGCGATATGTTCTATGTTATCTGTTCTGTCTTTCTCTTCATTAAATATATCTTTGAGAATTTGCTTTGTTTTTTCGGGTTCTGGAAAAACAGCACTGATGTCATCAAACATAATACCGATGAGTTGTGCTTCAAATGCATCAACTTTTCCATCTGCTTTAGCAACTTTAGCTACAAGTGCAACAAAGAGACCAAGTTCACTATTTTTAAGTGATGCATGAGAAACTGAAAAGTCTTTAAATGCTTTTTTTGAGTAAGATTCATACTGTCCATAACTTTTAAAAACAGTGTAAAAAATATAGCCAAGAACGACTAAAATAATGAGGTTTAACATCTGTATAATCCTTTTATAATATTAAAGAATTATACTGACAAGAAGTTAACAGGTTTACTCACTTACTAATGTGTTAAGTCTGTTTATAATTTCATCTACTTTTGCACTTATTAGTGTGACATTTTCTGAAATATCATTGACCTCTACTGCATTTGTATTAAGAGCATCAGAAGATTCAGAAATAGATTGAATCAGTACATTGGTAGTTGCTGTAGACTCTGCTAAACTTTTTTGCGTGCGTTCAGCAAGTTTACGAACTTCATCAGCAACAACAGCAAAGCCACGGCCATGTTCTCCCGCACGAGCTGCTTCAATTGCAGCATTGAGGGCAAGAAGATTCGTCTGCTCTGCAATCTCTCCTATCGTAGAGAGAATAGCTTTTGTTTCATTTGCATTTGAAACTAGTGTTTGAAGATTATCCACCATTTCATTTTCTCTTTCAGCAATATAATGAATTCTATCTACAGCTGAACTAATCATACTCTTAAGCTCAATGATGGTATTACTTGAGATGTTTTCAATAGTCTCATTTAGTTTTTTTGATGAATTTAATATAGTATGCTTTGAAGACTCATCTCTCTCTTTCATATCTTGAAGAGATTCACCAAGTGAATTGATATTTGTAAGAAGTTCAGCCATTTTTGCTTCAACTTTTACATCACTTCTTGCATTAAATGTACCCACTGAAAAATCTTGTAGTGTACTTATGGCATTATCAAGATTTTTTTCAGATGAATCAATCATATTATTGATACTATTTTTTAAAATATGAACATAAGGAGTTTTTGTATCTGCTTCTACCCTACATGAATAATGGCCTTTAGCAACTTTATCTGAAAGTAGTACCATCTCTCCTGCAACTAAAGTATCAGCTTGAACAGCTTTTTGATATATTGAAATAATATTATTTAAACTTTTTTCAATAGGATCTGTAGTAGTAATATCATAATTAATTTTATTTCTTTTAAATTCCATTAACTCTTTTAACTCTTCAAGTAATGTCATATTAGGATTATTATTTAAACCAATATTTTGTAATATAATAATAGCTATAAAAACAATAATAGAAATTCCTACTTGAATGATAGAAGAAGTACTCAGAAGAAGAGTAGCAATTAAAAGGGAAAAAAGAGCTGCAGTTGCGATATTTTTTTGTAAAGTATTCATAATATAACCTAGTGTAAAGTTTTGTAAAGTTTTGTTGCTTCTTCTATTTCTTTAATAGAAGGTTTTCTTCGACATGAGATGTAAGTAGTTTCATCTGTTTTAGCATCGTATCTTGGAAAAACTGTTGCATAAACCCAATAAAATCCACTGTCCTTGGTTGCATTTTTTACATAACTACTCCAAACTTCTCCTTTTTTTACTGTACTCCAAAGGTCTTTGAATGCAGCTTTAGGCATATCTCTATGTCTAACAATATTATGAGGTTTTCCTACTAATTCTTCAAGAGAGTAACCTGCTATTTTACAAAAATCAGCATTTGCAAAAAGAATAATACCTTTAGAATCAGTCTGCGAAACTAAAAAATCATCATTTTTTAAAACATATTCATTCATTATTATTTGTCCTAGTGTAATTGTCTGTCAATTATACCATATAATATGTTTTAAAAAATTAATGCATGGTATAATTTTATTATGAATTTATTAAATAAACTAAATGCCGGTGTAAAGTATATGCTTATCGCCTCTTTTACCTTTGCAATTATGGGTGCTTTTGCAAAACTCGCTAGTGAGAGTATGAGCTCTTTAGAAGTTGTATTTTTTAGAAATATAGCAGGAGTTTTTATTATTGGTTTAGCAATTTTAAAAAAGCCAATGGCTCATATAGGTGGGAAACCGTGGTTGCTCTTTTTTCGTGGATTTATGGGCTTTGTAGCACTACTCGCTTTTTTTTATAATATTGCTCATATCTCTTTAGGGGATGCTATGACTTACTCTAAAACAAGTCCTATCTTTACTGCTATCTTTGCATATTTATTTTTAAGTGAGAAGTTGCCTTTTAAAGGATGGTTCGCTGTTTTTGTTGGGTTTATAGGAATTGTTTTTATAACACAACCGAGTGGATTAGGTTTTAGTAAGTATGATATTTTAGGGATTTTTAGTGGAATAGGTGCAGCCCTTGCATATACCTCAGTGAGAGAGTTAAAACGCTATTACGATACACGTGCAATAGTGCTCTCTTTCATGCTGACTGGAACAGTTGGACCCCTTTTACTTTTTTTCATCTCCCCCTATATAAACATGCCAGAACTCGATTTTATGTTTGCAGAGTTTATAATGCCAACTGGAATAGTATGGGTTTATGTTATTGCAATGGGACTCTTTGCTACACTCTCCCAAGTCCTTATGACAAAAGCATATGGAGAAACAAAGGCTGGGATAGTAGGGGCTGTTAGTTATACAAATATACTTTTTTCTATTATGGTTGGAGTGCTACTTGGAGATGCTTTACCATCGATAACAACGACCTTTGGAATAGTTTTAATTGTTCTGGCTGGAGTAATGGTAGCTAGAGTCAAGTAGTGAAATAAGTAGAGATTAAAAGCATTATGCTATAATCTCCTACTTTATTTCGGCACTATAATGCCAGAGGAATATATATGAAACTACTAGCAGGACCTTGTGTCATTGAGAGTGAAGAGAATATTTTTAAGATAGCAAAAGAGTTAGAGAAGTATCATAATGATGATACTATTGACTTCTATTTTAAATCGAGTTTTGATAAAGCAAATAGAACATCACTAAATAGCTTTCGTGGTCTAGGTATTGATGAAGGGCTTCGAATCCTTCAAAAAGTAAAAGATGACTTTGGCTACAAGATAGTAACTGATGTACATGAGTCTACTCAGGTAGAACAAGTCGCAGCTGTGGTAGATATGCTACAGATTCCAGCATTTTTGTGTCGTCAAACGGATCTGCTTGTAGCCTGTGCAAAAACAGACAGAGAAGTAAACATTAAAAAAGGGCAGTTTCTCTCAGCAGATGCGATGAAATACCCACTTTTAAAAGTCTTAGAGACTCGAGGATGTTTAGAACCAACATATGAAAATGCACAAAAACATGGTGTTTACCTCTGTGAACGTGGGAACTCTTTTGGTTATGGCAATATGGTTGTGGATATGAGAAACTTAGTAATTATGAGAGAGTTTGCACCAGTTATTTTCGATGCAACACACTCAGTTCAGATGCCAACTGCACAAGATGGTAAAACGGGTGGCGATAGCTCGATGGTACCTCACTTGGCAAAAGCTGCAGCGGCTATTGGAGTGGATGGTTTCTTTTTTGAAACGCATTTTGACCCAAGTATAGCACTCAGTGATGGACCAAATATGTTAAAACTGCAAGACTTAGACAAATTAATAAAAAAAATAAAACTTATACAGGAGATATAGAGAATGAATTTAGTTGAAGGTAAATTAAAAGTAATTAACGGGAAAAAAGTAGCGATAGTAAGTACAAGATGGAATCACTTTATAGTTGATAGACTTGTTGAGGGTGCAGAAGATGCATTTAAACGCCATGGTGGAGAAGATGATGACTTAACTCACATCTTAATTCCTGGTGCATTTGAACTTCCTATGGTTGTTGATCAACTTTTAGCATCTGGAAAATATGATGCAGTATGTGCTTTAGGTGCAGTTATCCGTGGGGCGACTCCTCACTTTGATTATGTTTCTGCTGAAGCAACTAAGGGTATCTCTTCTATGAGTCTAAAGTATCAAAAACCTGTAAGTTTTGGACTTTTAACGACTGATACAATTGAGCAAGCGATTGAGCGTGCTGGAACAAAAGCTGGAAACAAAGGTTTTGAAGCGATGACAGTTGTCATCGAAATGCTTGATCTTTACGAGGTGATATAAATGGCAACTAGACATCACGCACGTATGGCTGTTGTAAGCCTACTTTATGCATTTGACTTAGGGAATGGAAATACTGCTGAGCATACAGATGAGATTTTAGAAGAGAAAAAGATTCGTAATAAACAGAAAGATTTTGCACTTGACCTTTATGAAGGTGTTATGAAAAATCTTCCTGCTTGTGATAAGCAGATAGTTGAGCATTTAAAAGAGTGGGATTTTGAGCGTTTAGGAGCCATAGAGAGAGCTACTTTGCGTTTAGCTACTTTTGAGATTCTTTTTGGGGAACTTGATTCTGCTGTTGTTATTAATGAGGCAGTTGAGATTACAAAAGCTTTTGGAACGGAACAGTCTCCAAAATTTATTAATGGTGTTTTAGATGCGATTAGTAAAGATAAGTAAAGTTACTCGATGATAAAAATACTATTTTTAGTTCTTATCTCTTCTATAACACTTTTTGGTGCTATAGATTATACAAAGAAAAATAACTGTCTTAATTGTCATAGCGGAATTGAGCATATTCGAGAAGAAAATTCTGGGATGAGTAAAGCAATCGCTAAAATGGCAGATGAGGCAGGGTATCCTGAAAATAGTTGTATTATCTGTCACGGGGGGAACCCTGCAACAAAACATAAGAAAAAAGCACACCGTGGAACTTTAGAGTATTTTAAAACGCATAAAGGCCCTAAAGAGTACTATCCTGCACCCGCTAGCTCATGGATAAATGAGAATACATGTGGCGTTTGTCATCCTGTGCAAGTGAAAAATCAGATGAATTCTTTAATGATGACAGAACAGGGTAAAATTCAAGGGGCGATGTGGTCTTTTGGTGCAAAAGAAGGCTACCAACATGTAAATGGTAACTACAAAACACATAATCCAAGAGACCCAATGAGCCGTTCAGGGACAGAGGCTTATAACGAGTATATGCATAAACTATCAAAGATGGAACCACAAGCTTTTCCTAGTGAGATGAAAGAGCTTCCAAAAGCTCCAACATTAGAAGAGGTTACTAAAGATCCATCTCTCGCAGTTTATACCTATCTTCGTCAAGAGTGTCTTCGTTGTCATACGGGTTCTAAAGGACGCTCAAAACGGGGTGACTTTCGAGGTATAGGGTGTGCTTCGTGTCATGTCCCTTATTCAAATGAGGGATTTTATGAGGGTGATGATAAGAGTATAGATAAAAAACATCCCGGGCATATGCTTTCTCACCAAATCCAATCTTCTCGTAAAGTAAAAGTTAACATCCATGATGTAGAGTACTCAGGTGTTCCTGTTGAGACATGTTCTACTTGTCATAACCGTGGAAAGCGAATAGGTGTTTCATATCAAGGACTTATGGAGACTGAGTATCAGTCAACTTTTGATAGTGATGGTAATGGCCAGCCCAAACTTCATACAAAACGCTACTTACATATGAAAGAGGATATTCACTATAAAAAAGGGATGTTGTGCCAGGATTGTCATACATCAAATGACCTTCATGGTGATGGTTTCTTAGGTGGTGCAAACTTAGCGGCTGTTGAGGTGGAGTGTCAAGATTGTCACGGTACTACAAAAGCTTATCCTTGGGAGTTGCCACTTGGGTACAGTGATGAGTTTAACACTACTGTTGCTACTGGAAAAGCTCGTGGTGTTACACAGGAGTTAGCTAAGTACCTTAAACAAGGTTATGTGCCAGAAAAAGAGGATGGTTTTATCTTAACGGCTAGAGGAAATCCACTCCCTAAAGCGGTGAAAAAGGGTAATAAAATTCTTATGCACCTTGCTTCAGGAAAAGATATAGAACTTAAACCACTCAAACTTTTAAAAGAAGAGGAAAGACTCTCTAAAAAAGCACTTATTGCGATGGATGTTGTAAATGCACATACCGATGAGTTAGAGTGTTACACATGTCATGCCACTTGGGCTCCACAATGTTATGGTTGTCATGTGAAGATAGATTATAGTGGTGGAAAGAAAAATGTTGATTATGTTCAAGCTTCACATGATCAAGATATACATGGAACTACTGGTGGGATGCGTGATTTGAAAAAGTATCTTGTACCGGGAAAAGTAACAGAGACTCGTTCATACTTACGATGGGAAGATCCTGCACTAGCACAAAATGGAGAGGGAAGAATTACTCCGGTCATTCCAGGATGTCAGACGACTATAACTGTGATAGGTAAAGATGGAAAAGCACTACTTCAAAACCATATATTTAAAGTAAAAAATGTAGAGGGTGCAGGAGAAGAGGGTCAAAACACTATAGATATGGCACCTGTACAACCACACACTATACAAAAAGAGTCTCGTTCATGTGAGTCATGTCATACTTCAGATAAAGCTCTTGGTTTAGGAGTAGCAGGCGGGAAACTAAACGCTGATCCTAGCAAAACTACTATTATTGATTTAATGACTCCAGATAGAAAGATCTTACCAACAAGAACAGATGAGCAGATTCCTGCCATTCCTAACTTAAAACACGATTACTCTCAGTTTATAGATGAAAACGGTACACAGCTTATGACCGTAGGGCATCACTTTAAACTCTCAGCTCCTCTTAATAAAGAGCAGAGAAGTAAGTTAGATCGTCGTGGAGTATGTCTCTCTTGTCATACTGATATTCCAGAAGGAAATTTAGCTATTAGTGCTATGGCTCATGTTGCTGAGATGGCAGAAATAGAGATAGATAACAAGGAACACCAAAGTATTTTAAATAAGATTGTAAATTTAAGTGCCTGGGTGCAGATAGTTGGAATTATAGTTGTTTTACTAATATTTATCTATCTTATATATACTCTATTTATTAAGAAAAAACCAATAAATCCAAGAAACAGAGGATGGAAATAAGATGAGAAAAATTGGAATAATTTTAAGTTTAACATTAAGCCTTATGGCAAATGATATTATTATAAAAAAAAGTTGTGTAGATGTGAGAACTACAGCAAATAATATTAAAAATATTGTAACAGAAAAAGGCCTTAATGTTTTTGCACTGATAAATCATAGTGGTAATGCAAAAATGGTGGATATGAAGCTTAATGAATCTAAGATGGTTATCTTTGGAAATGCTAAGCTAGGAACTGCGCTTATGCAACAAGATATGACAGTGGGATTAGATCTTCCTCTTCGTATACTAGTCTATAAAGATACCGATGGTGAAGTTAAAATGGCATATAGAGATGGCTCTTGGTTAGCTAGTAAACATATTTTAAATGCACCAAAAAAAGAAAAAAAAATAAATAATGCAATGGCAATGTTTGTAAGAAAAGCGGGACAATGTTTAAAAGATTAACAAAAGAAGAGGCTCTTGACCTCATAAAAAATGCTGACTTAAAAGAGTTAGGCCGTATGGCAAGTGCTCGTAAAAAAGAGTTACATCCCAAAGGCATTACAACATTTGTAATAGATAGAAATATTAACTATACAAATATCTGTTGGGTAGATTGTAAGTTTTGTGCTTTTTATAGACATGAAAAAGATGCGGATGCTTATGTATTAACATTTGATGAGATAGATGTTAAGATAGATGAACTTTTAGAGATTGGTGGAACACAGATCCTTTTTCAGGGTGGTGTACATCCAAAGCTAAAAATAGAGTGGTATGAGGACTTAGTAGAGCATATTCATACGAAGTATCCTACTATTACTATTCATGGTTTTAGTTCTATAGAACTTGATTTTATTGCTAAAGTCTCTCGTATAACTATACAAGAAGTACTATTGCGTTTAAAAGCGAAAGGTTTAGCTTCTATTCCTGGGGCAGGGGCTGAAATACTCTCTGATAAAGTACGTGATATCATAGCTCCTAAAAAGATAGATTCTGAGGTTTGGGTTGATGTACATCGCCAAGCACATAAACTAGATATTTTAAGTACCGCTACTATGATGTATGGTACAGTAGAAACAGATGAGGACATCATCGATCATTTTGAGATGGTACGTAAGCTTCAAGATGAAACTGGTGGTTTTCGTGCTTTTATAATGTGGAGTTTTCAAGGGAAAAACACTGAACTTCTAGCTCAAATTCCAGATATGGAAAAACCATCTTCAAACCGTTATCTACGTCTACTTGCTGTGGCACGTCTTTACTTAGATAATGTACCAAATATTCAGAGTTCTTGGGTGACACAAGGACCATACATCGGGCAGATGGCCTTACGTTTTGGAGCAAATGACTTAGGTTCTACTATGATGGAAGAGAATGTTGTAAGTTCAGCCGGTGCTGCATATGCAATGGCTAAAGAGGAGATGGTACAGCTTATCACAGACATTGGTGAGATACCAGCGGTAAGAAATACCGCTTACGAAACTTTAGAAATTTTTGAGTAAATAATGAAAATATTTTTAGTATTTTTTATAATAGGACAGATTTTAATGGCAGCAAAAATAGATAGTATAGAGATAAATGGAGTTCAAATTCCTCTCATATATGAAGAGGAGTCACGACTTCCTATCGTAACAACACAGATAGTTTTTACAAATAGTGGAACGATAACAGATGTAAAAAAAGCAGGTCTTGCGAAGTTTAGTGCAAAGATTTTAAATGAAGGTACAAAAACAGAGGGGAGTAATGCTTTTGCAGAAGATTTAGAGTCTAAGGCAATTCATATCTCTGCATCAAGTGGAACAGAGACTTTTGTACTTGAAGTGAGTTCACTTACAGAGCAGTATATAAACTCTTTAAAATATTTAGAGAAACTCTTAAAAGATCCCAATTACTCAAAAAATAGTATGACAAAAATTCAGACTATGACACTTGGTAGTCTTTCAAGAAAAGAGAATGATTTTGACTATATAGCAGGAAATGAACTTAAAAAAGTAATGTTTGCTGGTACTGTTTTAGCAGAGCCATCAAGTGGCACTATAGAGAGTGTGAAAAGTATCACTTTAAATGATGTTAAAAGTTTTCTCAAAGAACATCTTGTACTCTCTCGTGCTATAGTTGTTGTAGGTGGAGATATCTCTATAGATGAAGTAAAAAAGAGTATGAGCAAAGTTTTAAAAAATTTACCACTTGGTGAAAATAGTACTGTAACTCATTATGATGTAAGAAAAGATGCAAAAACTTCTATAATCGAAAAAGAGACAGAGCAGGCTTATGTATACTTTGGTTCACCCTATAATATGAAGGTTGATGATGCTGAATATTATAAAGCTAGAGTTGCGACTTTTATCTTAGGTACAGGTGGTTTTGGATCACGTTTAATGGAAGAGATTCGTGTAAAACGTGGTCTCGCATACTCAGCTTATGCAAGAGTACATGTAAGTAAATCAAGTTCATATATGAGTGGGTATCTACAAACTAAACTAGAATCTATGGATGAAGCAAAAGCAACTGTAAGTGAAGTGATAGAAAACTTTGTAAAAAATGGGGTAACGAAAGAGGAGTTAGAGCAGACTAAAAAGTTTTTACTCGGAAGTGAACCACTCCGTGTAGAGACTATGAGTCAGCGTTTAAACCGTACTTTTATGGAGTACTATAAAGGTTTTGAACTAGGGCACTCTGTTACAGAGTTAGAGAAAATTAAAAAACTAAAGTTAAAAGATTTAAATAGATATATTAAATCTCATAGAGAGATTTTAGATATAAGTTTTGCAATCGTTACAAAAAAATAAACTTATAAAAAACATGACATTATGTCATGTTTTTTGAAAGATATCTGATTTTTACTTACAATGCAAAGTAGAAAGGAAAATCATGAAACTCTCAAAAGATGTAATCACTAAGTTTGGAAAATTAAATATTAGTAGTTTTTCTGAGCTCTCCCTCCTTATTCCCCACTCTTATGAAGATTTACGACTTCATGAAAAGCTTGTTGCACATACAAATCAACTCATCGATGCTACAGTAGAGTCTATTTTTCGTGCTCCTAATTCTATTCAAATAACTTTTTTTGTACATAATTTTGGACACACTATAACAGGTGTACTCTTTCGACCTAAGCCCTATATGATGCATCAGTTTAATGTAGGAAATCGTGACTACTACTATGGAATGATAGAGTGCAAAGGGGGGCAGTGTAGTATGAGTATGCCAAAGAAAGTAACCAATATTGGTACTATTATGCCAAAGTATAAGTGTAACCTACGTAGTGATGTAATGTGGCGTTTAGTACAAAAAGAGTTGAGAGTTGAGAGATTAATAGAGGAGGGGATTCCTGAATCTATAGCAAAAGAGATACTACATTTTCATTTTGCAGAAGCTTCCTTTATGGATAAAGAGGAGATGAGTGAAGAATCGCTCCATGCTTTAAAGTTTATAGAGCTATATGTTTATATGAAATTATTAGCAAGTAAACGCCGCTATTTTAAGCCTCTTGTGAGTCAAGAGAGTCATTATGACACTTGGACTCGGACACTTCCCTTTACACTTACTGATGAGCAGCTAAGTACCATACAAGAGATACAAAAAGATTTTAGTAAAAATGTTGCATCAAAGAGAATGATAGTTGGGGATGTTGGAAGTGGAAAAACTATGGTCATTCTAGCCTCTGCTTTTATGACATTACCACATCGTTCAATTTTAATGGCCCCCACCACAATACTGGCAAACCAGCTTTTTGAAGAGGCCCAGAAATTTTTGCCAGATGTAAAGTCTGTTTTAGTAACAAACAAAAGTAAAAAAGTAAATTTAGAAGAGTATGATTTTATCATAGGAACTCATGCAGTTTTATATAGGGAACTTCCAAGTGCAGCACTTGTGATGGTAGATGAACAGCATCGTTTTGGAACACTACAGAGAAATATGTTAGAAAAATTAACAAGTGAGGGGAGTAGAAAACCACACTACTTACAGTTTTCAGCAACTCCAATTCCTCGTACATTAGCGATGATAGAGTCTTCACATATTGATGTTAGCCTGATTACATCTACTCCATTTATAAAAGATATAGACTCTAAAGTTATTCATAAGAGTGATTTTAAAGAATTAGTAGAACATATAAAAGAGGAGATAGGAAAAGATAATCAAGTCCTTATCGTTTATCCTTTAGTAGAGCAGAGCGAGGTTTTGGAGTATCAGAGTATAGAAGAAGCAAGAGGATACTGGGAGAAAAACTTTGATGATGTTTATGTGACACATGGAAAAGATAAAGAGAAGGAGCAGGTACTTCTCTCTTTTAGAGAAAAAGGGAAGATACTTATCAGTACAACTGTAGTTGAAGTAGGTATCTCTCTACCTAGGCTTACGACAGTAGTTATAGTCGGAGCAGAGAGGCTTGGACTATCAACTTTACATCAACTAAGAGGAAGAGTAAGTAGAACAGGCTTGAAAGGGTACTGTTATCTCTATACTAACCAGAACAAATCTAAACGTTTAGATGAGTTTGTAAATACAGAGAGTGGTTTTGATATAGCAAATTTGGATTTAAAGTTTAGAAAAAGTGGAGATCTATTAAAAGGGACAAATCAGAGTGGCAATCAATTTAAGTGGTTTGATTTTGCGGAGGATGTAGAAGTTGTAAAAGAAGTTAAAGAGAGTTTGGCATTAATAACCAATACTCTCTAGTTGGTCTAATATAGACCGAATTTACTATCATTTCTTTTATATAAAACACGAGTTTTCCCATCATTGTCGATGAAAATTTCGAATATTTTATCACTCTCTTTTAGATCATTTAAAACATCTTCAACTTCACGAGGTTTATAAAGTTCAAGTTCAACTGGAACTATTTCATCCTCTTGTGCCTCAGCACTCTCTTTTACATCAACGACTTCTGCTTTAACAGCATTTAGGCCAACTTTATGGTGTCCAATTTCTTTATCATGCATACGGCGCATAGCTTTTTGAGCACGTGAAATTGCAAGATCAATAGCTGCATAAAGGTCACCATCATTTTGCTTAATGATGATAGAGTTTTTATGTGCAAGATTAATAACAAACTCAACAACAGAGTGCTCTTTGCCTTTTTTTGTTTGTGTAGAAGCTACTACATTCACAGAGATAATATCCATGTTAAATTTATTAAGTGTTTCTATGGAAGTTGTCATGTGCGCTTTGATTGCGTCAGTAAGTTCAAGTTGTCTACCAGTTAATGAAATATTCATAATTTATCCTTTTTTTGTACTTGAATAAATTATAGCATTAAATGGTTTACAAAAATTAATAATTTATAATTTTTGTATAGTTCTTCTAAAATATCGTATAGGCTCTGATGTGACAGAGGAGTCTGTAACACTCACTGTTACATCAATTAATGCTGAACCATCTTGTGAGGGTGTAGTTACTGTGGTAAAGAGTGTACCACCATTAGTTAAGCAGTCTGCATTAGTATTATAGATATATGAAACACCAATATCTATAGTGTATATACTATCTTGCACAAAACTCGTATTTATATCACTACATGGAGGATTCTGCGCTATGAGGAGGAGGGTGTACTCAGTAGCACTCTTAGATAAAAGTACTGACTGTTCATAAAGATAGAGATTTGTTGTCTGTTTAGAAGTTTGTGCTGTTAGGGCTAGGCTTAAAGCCATAATAGTAGCGACAACTACTATTACAGAAATAGCCATAATCATAGCAATACCATTACGAGAAGTTTTTAAAATATTGTTTTTTCTTTGCATAATGAGTACTCCTCTACTACATCTGATTTTACACAGATTTGAATTTTTACTACTGAGCCTAAAGAGACAAATCTAAATGTACTTACATTCTCCATAAGAATAGCACTCTTAGTATTAGCATCAGTAAGAGTCTCTCCTAACCATGGTTGATAGTTATAATAAAAAGTGAGCGTTCCCTTACCATTTGTACCTGGTGTATATACAAGAGCATTTGCTGTCCATGCTAGTTTAAAGTACTCATATACATCTATATTTGAAAAATCTACTCCTGCTATACTTGATACAGCTTGTGTTGTTGCTCCTGAACTTGTGTCAATAGGATGCATGGCCCCTTGTTGATCTGTAATTGGAAAAGCTGGATCCCAGCCGTAGCCAGTTTGTATATCACTATTCGCTCCTATAAAAAAGAGTGCAGGGTTATCAACAGTTGTACTTCCTGTTAAGTCTTGGATCATAGAATCAACAGCAGTTAAATCAGAAGCAGGTAGTTCAAGTGCTGCTTTTGATCCAGCATCAAGATCTATGATTCCTCCCCATGTAGGTGCAGTAGTTCCCCTTAATCCATCTATATCTTCAGCTACCCACTCTAAAACTTTTATATCACTTCCTGTCGCACTACCAATAGCTATAGGTGCTGATCCTGTAGAGACTCTTGCTATTGTTGAGTCTTTTATTCTGTATTGTAGTCTTGCTCCAATAAACTCTAAGGCATTGGCACTATTTTGTTGGAGTTCATTATTGACAGAAGTAAAAATAAAACTTTTATATGCCTGTGCTAAAAACTCTACACCAAACTTCCCAATTATTCCCATTACTACAATTACAAAAATGAGTTCTATCATACTAAAGGCATTACGGAGTTTCATTGGTAAGTCCTCTTATCATAGTCAATCTCTCCAATATTTGCACTATAAGTAATGAGAGAAGTAATGATGTCACCAGTACTGTCTTTTATAGTAATCGTAAGTTTTTTCATATTAGAGTTTACTGCTCCACCAAAGTTAACATTTGCTCTTGTCACTGCAACTTTTGAAGTATATGATTTTTTATATCCTTCTGCTGAAGGCGTATTATTGACAAAAATCGCTGTGTAATCATGAGCCATATCATCAAGTGCATCAACAGTTGTAGCACTACTATCTGATGGAGTAGTATTATTGTTTTCTAAGCATTTTCTATGTAAGTTTTCACCTATATGGCCTGGCATAAGATGGGTTATAGTATTACAGTTTCCACTCACATTAATAACTCTAGCGTAAGCATTATTAAGTGTTGGTTCTATAGAATTTTCATCCCAGTTTACAGTAATTGCTTCATTTAGTTCTGTTGCAGCTGCAAAAATTGCTTCTTGAACAAGGTTTGAATCAACTCCCTTTGCAATGGCTTGATTCATCATAGGAAGTGAAATTACAGAGATAGCGATAATAACAATGGCAAAGATTAGCTCAATGAGCGTAAACGCCGTTCTTCTTACCACATGCTTCTCCTATTTGTTATACTAGCCGCAGTATTGTTTGTTGAAGAGTTTGTTTCTGTCTGTCCAGCCCAGTTACTAGAAGCATTTAAAAATTCAATTTGAAACTCATTTGTTGCTGCTGCAGGATTATATTTGTTATATATTAACCATGTTGAAGCACTATTTTGCATAGTAGTTTTATAAGGAAATCCTTTTGTCTCATCATAAGAGAGTTGCACACTGGCTGTGGAAACTCCTGTGGCAGGTAAAGCAGTTATCACATTATCACCTTTTTGTGAAACGACACCAACATTTCCAGAACTTGCAATATGTGATGCATTAATAAACCATCTTGGATCATCACTATTACTTAAATTGGGACTATTTGGAAGGAGTGTTGTATCACAAACATTTCCTAAAACTGTTCCTGAACAGTATATTTCATAGTATATGCTTACTGTAGCATTTGAGTCATTAAATCTATATCTAGGAGCATGTGTACGAGCATAAAGAAAAGTTGCTTCTTCATCTGGATTTACACTTCCTATAATAGTTTTTGTAAGAGTTGGTAGTGTAGTATTTGTATATAAAGAGGATGCATTAATTGTTACTGTGTCACCTCTAACTTTAAATGGGTTAACAACACTGTTATTACTTCGATTATAGTTAAAAATGAGATTTGTTGAACTATTAATGTCAGCTGCAGTTATACTTTTTACTCCATTTGTAAAATTAAGAAGAGTTGAATTATTTATATCACTTCTATTCTCAGTCATACCTGTAATACTAGGAAGCACAAGTGCTATATCTACTGGGTTTTCCCAAGCACCTTGTGTAAAGTTGATTGTTGCTGTATTTTGAAAGTTTTCAGCTCTAACATTAAGATCAATACCTGCTGAGATATTAAGATCATTTGATAAGTATGTATATGTACTAGCAGCGAAGTTTTTAAGATGAGCATTTGTAAGTGCAAAATGATCTGGAATAAATGTAGCATTAATATCACCACATGTATAAGCACCTGTGGCACTACAATCAAGAGGGGTGTCTCCATTATCGATATCTACCTGTGCCCATACTGTATCTACAAGAAGAATATTTACTTTACCTACATCACTAAAACTTAAACCAACAGCATTTGCAGCACTACCATCAGTGATGTCAAAATTAGTTGGAGAAAACACTAAGTTTCCAGCTAATGTTGCTGTAGCATCACTTCCATCTTTGTTGTAAATAGTTTTATTATTATCTAAATTTGTAAAAAGAGTTTGGGCATTATTTACCGTATACCCTTGTGTTTGTGTATTATTCCCAAATTGTTCTGCTATGAGAGATAGATTATAGTTCTTTCCTGCTGATAAGAGATCTATATCTTCCCCTGCTGGGGCAGTTAGTGTTAGCTTGTCCGGTCTTATTGCAAAAGAATCTCTAGAACATGTGAATTGATTATCCTCTCCATACTCTATTTTAAAAGAGACATTTTGATAGGCATTAGTACTGTTTGTTAAGGTAATATCTTTTCTATCTTGATTATTTAGGCTTATCTTCTCTGGTGTTGTTAAAGAGACAGCATTATCACATAGTGCTTGGTTGTAGGCCTCATCTCTATTCTCATCATAATTTGGTGTAGCAATTATTGAGATATTTACATCACCTGTATACTCTTTAAGTGTTATATTATCATTGTCTAATGCTAAAAGGCGTAATGCAATCTGTTTGTTAGCTACTTGTGTTGGAATAGCATTTAGAGCTCTCTCAACTGCTGTGGATGTACTAGTAATGATAGGATCAATATTTCCTACAAAACTTTGATTTACAATGTTAAATGCACCTGATGGAACAGTACCAACTGTACCTGATGAGTTTAAATCTTGACACTGTGTAATAAGTTGTGCATTTTCACTCTCTATAGTAACTAAGTCTGTTTTAAATGAGGCACGAAGTTCAAGATAATCAACAAGATTTATCTCCTCAGAGTCCTCATTGATCGTGAGGTATCCATTAAACTGTACATAGGCTATTTTAGAAGTATCTCCAAAACTTTCCGCGGGAACTAGTGTTCCACCTTGAGTCCCATTTGCACCAGTACCTATTCTCCATGTACTTGTATTCGTTTCGTCATTGTATTCTGCAATATCATTATCATCAATATCTGTTTTTTTATTATAATCTGATTCATTTAGGTTTCTAATGTAAGTTTCATTTTGAGTATAAGTAAAGTTATGTGTAGTGAGATATATTTGAACCAATTCAGCAGTCTCTAAATCGGTATCGTTAACATCTTTTTTCATATTTGAAATCCAAATATTATAAGTATATGGTTCATTTGGCAAGATGTCACCAACAAAGGCTGCATCTTCAAAGATATTATCACCAGCACTATCTTTAATAGTATCTATGTAGTAACAGACTCTAGGTTCATATAGTTCTGTTGTAAAGACAGCTACACTTGGAAAATAAGTATCTTGAGAAGAGGTAAGGGTAATAGTTGCACTGCTCTGTCTATTTCCTATAATCTGTTCATGAGTATTATCTCCATCTTGTCCAATTGCATGGTTCTGTATATCTATACCTTGGTTATTTGTATAGCTTGGATTTGCTAAAAATCCACTTGTTCCGGAGTAAAAAGCATTTGTCTCATTGATACCTGTGCCATCAACATAGAGTTTATCTCCACCAATATTTTTATCTCCTTCTCCTGCAAAAATAGAGAGAGTTGATTTGACAGCACCATTAGTAGGGGTTAAAAATCCATCAATATCGATGTCAACACTTTTAAATCCACTGCTATTTGCAACTCTACGGTATCCATCAAAGACAGAGATATTTTTGAGAGATTCTGATTGATCCTCATAGACAACAACGAGTGTCCATGCTCCAAAGTTTCCTAGTCCACTACTATCTGTTCCTGTGTAAGATTTAATATTTGCACCTGTAACCCAACCATTAATATCTTCAGCTTTTACACCTGCAAGAGTAGGGAGTGGAGTATATGTACTATATGTGTAACCATTATTTCCATTTGCATATAAATCTATGAGCATTGGTGTGACAGAGAGATCTCCAACTGATGGAAGAGAGATAATAGTTGATTTTTTAGCCTCTGTTTTACTTTGAGTTAAGTTTTTTCCATTGAGATAACCTTGAGTATAGAGGGCCGCCCATTTTACAGTGGCACTATTTGGCATTTGCAGTTTGGCCTGTGAAGAGTTATATGTGACAGGGTTATTATCTAAGTCTATGTATTGTAAATTAAGCTGTGCATTACTTGATCCACCTTGATAATCATAACAATTACCACCACTTTTTACACAAAGTACTGTATTACCAATTACGGCTATATTTCCTTTTATATTACGTGTATTACTAG
>Ga0256836_1000241_pt1 | contig 32271 bp, 30 predicted proteins | sample 4561380metaG_FD_185974 | JGI IMG/M metagenome (GOLD analysis project Ga0256836, IMG submission 185974) | Hydrothermal vent microbial communities from Guaymas Basin, Mexico - 4561-380 | ecosystem: Environmental > Aquatic > Marine > Hydrothermal vents | place: Mexico: Guaymas Basin | collected...
CGATCCAAATGATATCAGGATTGCCAATGCACCCATAATCAATAACTATAACATTCGCTTTGATGATGAGATACTCTCTTTTGTTTTAGAAAAAAAGATGAAGTCTGAAAAACACTCACTACTGCTTGGCTCTTTTTATAAGCATAAAAAATTTACAGAGAGTGGGAGTTTTAAAGATGATCTAAATACTTACTCTTATCAAGACAATGCCTCTAACGCACTTAATCTATACTCTATATATGCCGAATATGTTTATAACTACGACCTAACAACAAGACTTATCGCTTCTCTAAAAGAGGATCTTTTTTACTACTCAAAAGTTATTCCATCAAACAGTGAACTCTCAGTAAAACTTGGTCTTATTAAAAATATAGACAATTTTCAGATAAAAGCTTTTGCAACAACTACCTATGTACCAACAGCACTCTACCAACTCTATAATCCAGATAACATACCCTACAAAACAAATCCAAATATAGATAATATTCATATGAGCATAGGGATTCTCTCTTTTAAATATACAAAAAATGACCATGAAATTAAACTAATTATTGCCAAAAACTATACTAAAGATTTAATCATTTATGATCGTTCTCTCTCTTATGGCTATAAAAATTCTTCAGAAACAAAAGAGTATATACGATATGATTTACAGTATACATATCTCTTTAACTTGGATAATAAACTCTCTATTGGACTCTTTACTGGAGAAAATAGTAGTGATATTGTAATAAGTCCAAAATATGGAAGTCTTCTACAACTCTTTTCTAAATATAAGCAGTTTGATATTTATAACGAAGTTACTTATAAAAGTGCCTATGATTATCTTGGTATCTCTTTAGATGCCTCACTGAACTATACTGCCTCTGTTAAATACCACTACTCAAAAGATCTCTCTCTTGGTCTACGTGGTGAAAACATCTTTAACAGTGGGTATGAGCAGATATACAGAAGTTTAGACTTTGCAATACCGGTAACAGATCAAAAAATTTGGTTTAATATGGAATACCTATTTTGAAAAAAATTATTTTACTCCTTCTCTTGGTCCCACTGCTCTTTGCTTCTGATATAAAAACAGAACAGAAGATTTATGGACTTATTATTCATGCACTTCTTCCGCAGAAAACAGAGATAAGAGTGTGGACAGATTCACAATCCCCAACAAATATTTTCTGTTTAATAAAAGATGTAAGGTGTGTAAACAATCCAGAGAATGCAGATTTTCTTCTTTTAAGTAAGAAAAAAAATATACAAACAAAGGGAATTAAATTTGCCACAAATATTCAACTTTTAGAGGCTGAGAAAGATACTATTGTAGGTGGATTCTTTTGGGAAAAAGGAAGACCTAATATACTTTTTCTAAGAAAAAATCTTCAAAAGCATAATATTACACTCCCTAAATCTATGCAAGAGTACATAGAGGATGAACTGTGAAGAATATAAAACAACTCTACTCTTTTATCTTTGTCTCTATTGTTTTAGCTATCGCTTATCTCTTTTTCTCAACAGCCCAAATTCAACAAATACTTAATGAGAATGTAGAGAGTATTTTTATAAAAGAAGCAAAAAGTTTTGCACAAAACATTAACAATAATATTAAAACAGTAATAAAAGAAGACCCCTACAGAGAGCTAAAAGAGAACCAAGCACTCCAAAAAAAGATGGAACATGCCCTCTCTATTATTATCAACGATACTTTTAAATATATCTTTGTACTTTATAGAGACTCAAATGGAAACTACAGATATCTTCTTGATGGGAGTAAAGAGGATAAAGCTCGCTTTAACCAAAGACTCTCTGTAGATAAAAAACTATGGAGTAGTGTCTATGATACGAAAGTTCCTCTTATTATCAACCAAAAAGAGCTAGACAATTTATGGATAACATACCTTAAACCCGTAGTTTTAAATAATAAAACCGTTGCCATTATTGCCATTGACTTCTCTACCCAGCTCCCACAAAGTATCTCTAATGCCATAGAGCCTCTCAACAAAATTTTTATCTATATTTTTATAGCCATTGGTGTGCTTATTGTTATTTTAATTTATCAAAGTATAAGAAGTATAAAAATTAAAAAAGAGAGTATTACCGACCCCTTAACACAAGCATACAATAGAAACTATCTTCGTGATTTACTTAGCAATATAGATATCACTAAATACCAAATTATGATGCTTGACATTGACCACTTTAAGCAGGTAAATGACAACTATGGACATAAAGCAGGAGACTATATTCTCGCAAGTAGTGCCAAAATTATGCAAAATGAGATTCGTGATGAAGATATTTTAATTAGGTTTGGAGGAGAAGAGTTCTTAATCTTCATTAAAAAATCTTCTGTAAACTCATACCTTGCCTATAATATAGCGCAACGAATTCGTAAAAAAATAGAAGAGTCTCGCTTTTCTTACGAAGATAAAGAGTTACAAATCACTATTTCTGTCGGGGTCTCTTGTCAACCAGAACATTTCAAAACTGTTTCACTTGCTATTAAATATGCTGATGAGATGCTTTATAAGGCAAAAAGAGAAGGACGAAACCAAGTTATATCTCAGAGTACGAATGACACCACTCTTCTTAAAAAAACAAATACAAAATCGATCAATGATGTAAAAGAGGCACTTGAGGAACAAAGAGTTGTCTGCTTTTTTCAAGCTATTTACAATGCAGAATCATTAACTGTTGTCAAATACGAGGCACTTGTCCGGATAAAAGAGAAAGATGGCTCAATAACCTCTCCTGCAGATTTTTTAGAGAGTATTACCTATACCAATGTCTATAATGATCTTACTAAGTCTGTTTTAGAGAGTGTATTTACTCAGATTAAAGAAAAAAAGATTCAAATTAGTACAAATCTTAACTTTTCAGATATTTTAGATAATAAAATTTTTGATCTTATTATTCATGAGTTAGAGCTACACAAAGAGCTCTCTTCATGGCTCATTATTGAACTTTTAGAGTATGAACTCATAGAAGAGATAACTATTGTCCAGAGTCGTTTACTTCGCATAAAAGAGTATGGTGTAAAAATTGCCATTGATGACTTTGGAAGTGGTTACTCTAACTACTCTATCTTTAAACTACTCCCTATAGATATACTCAAGATTGATGGTTCACTCATCAAAGATATAGATATGTCAGAGACTAGCTATAAAATCACTCACTCAATTATCTTACTTGCAAAAGAGTTAGGAATAACAACAGTTGCAGAGTTTGTGCACTCAAAAGAAGTTTTAGAGACAGTTAAAATGCTTCATATTGATGAAGTTCAAGGCTTTTATTTAGCCAAACCCTCTCCAAACATACTATAATTCCATATGAACTTTACAGATAAAGATGCACAAAAACTTTTAAAAATAATCAAAGCAAGACGTGATGTAAGAGGCAATAGATTTCTTCCTCAAAAAATAGAAAAAGAGAAGCTTCAAATGATTTTAGAAGCAGGCATATCTGCTCCCTCTGTTGGCTACTCACAACCCTGGAAGTTCATTATTATTGAAGATGAAAATATAAAAAACGCCATTGCTCAAAACTTTCACTCCCAAAATGAAATAGCTAAAGAGATTTTTCAAGAAAAACCACTTTATAACTCCCTCAAACTCGAAGGGATTAAAGAAGCACCCCTCAATATAGCTGTTTTATATGAAGCAAAAGAGGAAGCTGTTTTAGGTATGACAAGTATGAAGAAGATGGGAGAGTACAGTGTAGTGTGTGCTGTGCAAAATATGTGGCTTATGGCTAGAGCCTTAAATATCGGGATTGGTTGGGTAAGTATCTTAGATGAAAAGAGAGTACTCCAAACCTTAGAAGTCGCTCCAAAAACAGAACTTATAGCCTACTTATGTGTTGGCTATGTGGATGAGTTTTATAAAGAGAGTGAGCTAAAAACTTTAGGATGGGAAGAACAAAAAATGCTCCATGAAAGTGTCCACTATAAAACTATATAAAAATTTATAACTCAAACTCTTTATTGAAGATCGCTATACCTTTCTCACCCGTACAGTGTGTAGCACATGCAGACTCTCCACTCCAGTTCATCAGTCAAGCTTTTTTAACACATAATTTAATGACATAGCAAAAGGGATAGCCGCATATGCTAAAACAGCCGCTATTATATATGTAGTATCGAGTCCTATTTTATCTCCAAACATCCCCATAGCTAGTACTACTATGGAGCTAATACTAAAGTTAATAGTCATATAAACGCTATTTATAAAAGTTGGCATATCCGTTTTTACCTCATGAATAACAGAGAGCATAATAGGACCATTTGCAAACATAAAGATTCCGAGTAGCCCTAAAAGAGGAAAAACTATGTAGATGTTTTCACTCAGTAAAAAGAGAGACATCGTAATAGCTGCTCCTGTTGACATAATCACTAAAGTTTTTTGTCTTCCTATTTTGTCAGATATAGTTCCAGAAAGAAATGTTCCAATAACACCAAAAAATTGTAAAACAGAGAGCGCCATACTTGCATACCAAAGAGAAAAACCGTGCTGGGTAAGATAAACAGCTAAGTAGAGTGTTGTTGCCATCTTCATAGCTGATTGAAAAAACATAAAGCCACCCATAACACTAAAGAGTGCCATAAAGTGTTTTACCTCTGCTAAGGCATCCCCTTTTTCAGCTTTTTTTGTAAACTTCTGTTGTGTAAATCTGAAATCTTTTAAACGGTAGTAGAGAATAAGCGATGCTACAAACCCAAAAGGCATTAAACGCCATGTTCCCTCTAAGCCCCAAAGAGAAACAGCCCCAGTAATAAGCAAAGGACCAATAGTCCGAGCAAGTTCACCACCAACCATGTAAAAACTCATGCCACGTCCTATTTGACCCTCCGAAGATGCTTTAATAATTCCCGGAGATGGTATGTGAAAGAGTGTTGAACTGATGCCAGATATAATAAGTAAAACAACTAAAAAAGCATAAGAGTCAGCCACTCCTAAAAGAGACATACTCAATGCTGTTAGAGCAGGAGAGAGTATAACAAAGGAGCGAGCATCTGTTCTCTCTGCTAAAAGACCAAAAAATGGATTTAAAAGCGATGGCAATTTTCGTGCTATGTCTAAAAAAGCACTCATAACAAGACTCATGCCAAGCTTCTCTATAAGAAGTGGTAAGATAGGTGCTAAAAAAGCGGAGTAAGTATCGTGTGCTAAATGCGCTAGGGAGATGGTGGTGACCTGATTCACCTGTTTTTTTTGTGACATAAATGCTCTCATTTTTAAATTTATAACTATTTGCGAATGATAACGAACATATGTTCACAGTGTCAAGTTTACACTTCTTCTATATTCTGTTATTTAATAAATTCTTCATAGCATAGTTGATATAATCTAAAATATATACAAATTATATTTGAAGGTATAACTTGCCAAAATTCACACACTGTTTTAAAGCGCATTCGTCTATTATAGATTTAAAGGTTTTAGAGAACGATACTATTATCTACTCTACAACTAACAGTGGTATTCGAGTTATAGACAGGGATGACTGTAGTGTGTTTTCAAATTTTCTACCAGAAGAACTCAATACAAATTCAATGACAACTTTTAGTCCAGATGGTAAACTTGTTGCACTTGTTAATAGAAATGTCATATCAATAATGCTTTTAGAGACTCAAAAAATCATCAAGAGAATCGAAATTTCTGATGAGAAGATAGATGTTGTTCATTTTGATTACTCTTCAAACTACCTTTTAGTAGGTACGAATGAAGGGAGAGTTTTGCAATACCGATATAATAGCAATACACAAATCTCAAGACTATGCTCTTTCCCGCATCATCTACCAGATGAGAAGCCACAAAAAATAAAAGATAATTTTGTCAGTGCTATTGCCTCTTTTAAAGAGACTATTGCTTGTAGTGGCTACGGTGGTACTATCTTTGTTACACACATTCATGCAAGAGATAAAAGAGTGCTTATCTCCCGTTCTCGTGTTAAGATAGAGACACTCTGCTTTCTTAATGAAAAGACCCTTATAAGTGGTAATATTGATGGTGTATTAGAAGTAATAGACCTTAACAAACCCAAGCAGATACGACGCCTTAATGTACCCTTTACGAAAATAAAGCACATTATCCCCATGCCTAATAAAGAGTATATCCTTGTAGCTTCAGACAAAAACTTTATCTCCCTTGTAAATATAACAACACTCAAAGTAGTTGACAACAAATACCTAGAACTTGAAGGAAAGATAAAACACCTTATAAAGAAAGATGACAAATCAATTCTTGTAGTGCTTCAAGATAGTAGTGTACAAAATATAGAACTTTTACATCTTGAAAAACTTCGAAGCCTAATACACTCAAACAGACTCTACCAAGCATATAAACTTCTTCTAAAAGCACCTATGTTACGAAACTCTAAAGAGGAGCAAGAGCTAGAGACCAAGTATAAAGAGATAATTGAGCAGACTATTCAGCTCATGTTACAAGGGGATCAACACGGAGCAAAAGAGATTATTAATAATCTTCGTAATATTCCTGCTAAAAAAGATGAGATCGACCTAATATTTACCGCTTTTAAACATTATAAAAAGTTTCAACTTATGTTTCATGAACAGAAGCTCAATATTGCCTACTCTATGTGTGATAAATATCCAGCACTGAAATACACCCGTGAATACAGAAGTATGGAAAAGAGTTGGTATGAGAAGTTTTTAAAAGCTGAAAAAGAGATGCGACTAAAAAATATAAAATCAGCGAGAGTCCTTTTAAATGACTACATGTTAGTCTCCTCTAAAAGAACACTTATTCAGTTTATTTTGTATAAAAACAAAGAGTTTATTGGATTTTTACGAGCTATTGAAAATAAAGAGTTTCAACAGGTTACTGACTTAGCCAAGGAGCACCAAACTTTCACCTCCCTACATCACTATAAATCACTAAATGAAGAGATCAAAGATAGTATCTTAGAGGCTCAAGAGCTTATTAAAATTGGAAATACACACTTAGCCCAAGTCCTTATAGATAGACTCCAAGAGCATCCTAAGTATGAGAGTATTGCACAGACACTCCAAGAGCAGTGCAATGAAGTACAGAAACTCTATTCACTTTACAATAATGATGAGATAAGAAAATGTTACACACTTCTTGATTCAAATAATTTCTTAAAACATATAGACTTAGGAGAGCATTTAGAAGAGAAGTGGAATCATCTTATAAACAGATGTGAAAAACATGCTCTTAAAGGGCAACTCGATAGTGTTGAGACACTACTAAAAGAGTTTCGACAAGTCACATCAAGAAGTGATAAAGTAGGAGACCTTCTTCGTCTAGCATCTCAGAGAAAGATACTCTATTTTTTACAACAAAAAAAGTATACATCTACTCAAGAAAATATCTATAGGTATATTGATATATTTGGACCAGATACAGAACTTGATACTCTTATAAAAGAGTATAAAAAGCACTCTCATTCTGAAATAGAATTAACAGAACAACAAGCACGACGAAAACCGAGGGACTACTGGCTTTTTTGTTAAAATAGTTCTTCTGTACGCCACATTGTATGGAGATAAGTTCCAAAAACTTTGTTCTGTTTATATCCCCCATCTTTAGCACTCTTTTTACTAAGCTTATAGAGCTTCACATCTGTCTCTGGTGCACTTATAATGCGAGAGTAATGAAAGGCATGCCCTTTTATCTCTCTGTTTTGTAACTCACACTTATAGTAACCCAAACGCTCACGTTTGTTTGTTAGTTCAAAGTGTATAGGAAGGATTCCACTCATCTCTTTCGTATCACAAGACTCTCCTAAGTATATAAGCCCTGCACACTCCGCATAAACTTTTTTACTCTTGGCATGGCGTTTTAGTGACTCTCTAAATACTACAGAGTTTTTGAGTCTCCCATAAGATGCTTCTGTTTCAACATAGCCCCCAGGGATGATAACTATATCTGCATCTATAGGTATTGCCTCATCTTTTGTACTCTCTATAATTTTTACTTCACAGTAGAGCTCTTTGAGATACTCTAAGTTATCATGGTACATAAAAGAGAAATTTTCATCTTTTACAAGAGCACATAAAGCATCTCTCTGTTGTACTTTTTCAAAGGGATAGTGACTAACACACCTTACACTTACATCCATAACAGACTCTAACACCTCTAACTCTATATGCTCTAAAACCTCTTGTGTTACACTCTGTACTAGATCATCCTCTAACTCTTTTAAATCAAGTCCAAGATGTGTACTAGAGAGTGTTTTTAAACCCTTTTTTATCCATCCACAGACTTTTATATTTGGGACTTCTTTCTCTATATGCTTTTTAACAAGTTCATAGTGCATTTTTGAAGAGACCCTGTTAAGCACTACTGCTTGGATGGTATTATCTTCGCGAAACTCACACATCCCTTTTAAGATAGCTGAGATTGTGATGTAACTCCCTCCTGCATCGAGAATGAGAAGAGAGGGAGCTTTGATGATTTTTGCTATGTCATATGCACTACTCCCCTTATCCATCCCATCATAGTAGCCCATTACACCCTCAACTATAGCTACATCTCTATCGAAGTAGTTGGAGTAGATCCACGCAACCTGCTCTGTGTTCATCATATAGGCATCCAGATTTATAGATGCTCTCCCCGCTATTTTCTCATGAAACTGTGGGTCTATAAAATCAGGACCACACTTAAAAGGTCGTACACTCTTTTTATAGTGATGCAAAAGTGCCATAGTTAGTAGTGTTTTTCCTTGATTGGATGCTATTGCGGAGATGACTAATGCTTTTTTCAAGATAGTTGCCTATAATTAGATAATTTAAAAAATATGGAATAATTTATGAAACGATATAGACATTATAACAGAGGCACGGCAATAATTCTCTCATGCTTTGGTTCTGTTATAGAACAAGAGAAATATTTAGAATTTGAGAAGTTTATAGTAGACTCTTTTCCTCAAACTCCTGTTTTTACAGCGTTTAGTTCAAAGATGGTTATTAAAGAGCTTGCAAAAAAAGGAGAGGTCTATAAAAACCTTCCTCAAGTGATGGCTGATGTCGATATGGAGGGGTATAAACGATACATCGTTGTAAGTGTAAATATCTTTCCAACAGATGAGCATGAGGTACTTACTCGTATGGTTAAAGGGTTTAAAAACTTCTCACTCGCAAACATTCGCTACACAAACCCTCTTTTACATAAAACAAAAGAGACATCAAACTATCTCAACTTTTTAGATGCTAAAATCCGTGAAAAAGATGAAGATGTTATCAACCTCTACATCATCCACGGTGTTCCCGTTCTGAACCTTGGAGGACTTGAGGCTGTTAACTACACAGCAAATTTTCTAAAGATGATAAATGAGAAAAATCTTGCCTGTTCACTTGAGGGTGAGTTTCCATTTTTTGCTATAAAAGATGCTATAAAACGAGACATCTTAAAACTCACAGGTGGAGATAGAAATGCCAAAGTACAAATCGTACCGATGCTCCTCGTAAGTGGAAACCACTACGACAAAGATATGAAAGAGATCTGTGAAGAGGTTGGAGAGTATTGTGATGCTTCTATAGTTGACTCATTTACACAAGATAAAAAATTTAACTTGATTGAGCAAGAGGAAGTCAGAGAGATATTTAGAGAAAATATTGCTGTTGAGATTAAGAAGTTAGGGCTAGAGTAGTTTTATCAAAGAAACGTAATACGACTGCCTATATAGAAGAAAACTACTAACTTTTCAGATTAATTATTATAAATAAAAGTGATTCTTATAATTGTTTAGTTAAAATTAAAGAGAATACAACAGAAAAAAATATTTAAAAAAAAAGGTTATATTTCTCTTTTGCAAACTTATAATATTAGATTTACTAACGATTCAGAACTTAGCACATTTATAGAAAAACAGTCTCTCATTAAACATACAGATATATTAATCCAAGTTTTCAGTGGTTTAATAGACACTGCACAGACTCTCCATATTACAGCACTACTCAAAAGAGAGTTACCTCAAGCAGAGATTATAGGAACAACAACAGCAGGAGAGATAACAGATGGGAAAATGTACGATGAAACCGTTCAGATCTCTTTCTCTACCTTTGAATCAACTGTTATTAAGTCTAAACTGTTTGATTTATCGCAACCTTTTAATATTCAAGAGATAACAGACTCCTTAATCTTACCAAATACAAAAGCACTCATTATCTTTAGTGATGGTCTAAAAAGTAATGCAGAAGATTTACTCAAAAAGCTAACCCTCGCTAATCCGGATATTATAATTGCAGGAGGAAGAGCTGCTGACTTCATAAAGTTTGAAAAAACATTTGTTTTTGACCATCTTACTACAACCGAAAATGGTTTTATAATCGCTAGTTTAAGTGGTGACTCACTCGTTGTAAATAGTGACTATATGCTCAACTGGAATCAAATTGGTAAAGAGATGACAGTTACAAAGGCCGAAGGTAATATAGTTTATGAAGTAGATAATACGAAGATACAAGCTCTCTATAAAAAATATCTAGGGCCGGAAATATCAGATAATCTTCCTGCTGCAGGGACAGAGTTTCCTCTCCTTACTATACGAAATGGTATAAAAGTGGCAAGATCACCTATCGCTATTTTAGAAGATGGGGCTTTACTATTTGGAGGAAATTTAAAAGTTGGAGAAAAAGTAAAATTTGCTTATGGGAATCTACATGATATTCAAAATGCCATTTGTGATAATAACAAAAAGTTTTCAAAACTTCCAATGGAGGCTATCTTTATCTACTCTTGTAGTGGTCGTAAAACACTCATGGGGAAAGAGCTTGAGGCAGAGTTCCAAATGCTCAACTCACTTGCTCCTACAGTTGGATTTTTCACATATGGAGAGTACTTTCACTCCTCAAAGATCAACGAAGTCTTGAATATTACAACAACATTTCTATCACTCTCTGAAAATCCTCAAAGTAAGCCAAAAGAAGTTTATACTACAAAAAAATATGCTGACAATAGAATACTAAAAGCATTAACTCACCTAGCGAATGTAAGTACAAATGAGGTAGAGTTTAAAAATAAAGAGTTATTTAGACTCAACAAAATGATTAGTAAATCTGTTTTATACTCTACATCTGATTTAGATGGAAATATCATAACTATCTCAGAGGCTTACCTGAATTTTTTACAATTAAAACATGAAGATGTCATTGGTAAAAATCATAGCATCTTTCGACACCCAGATACACCTGATAGTTTTTACACAAAAATGTGGAAATACCTAAACTTAGATAAAAGATTTACAGGAAATATAAAGAACAGCTATAAAAATGGTACTAAGTATTGGATTAAAATCATTATTGATCCTATATTTGATGAAGAAAAGAACAAGATAGGCTACAGCTCTTACCGAGAAGATATTACAGATAAAAAAGTTTTAGAACACCTTTCTTCACATGACTCTTTAACAACACTCTATAATCGTGCAGAATTTACAAAACGAATAAAAGAAAAAATAAAATCTGCTAAACGCTATCATGAAGAGTTTAGTTTCGCTATTTTTGATATAGATAACTTTAAACATGTAAATGATACATATGGGCATAAAGTTGGTGATGATGTCCTTATTCAACTCAGTGAGTGTTTAGAAAAAAGTATAAGAGATGATGACTTTTTAGCACGATGGGGTGGAGAGGAGTTTGTTATTATTGCGAATCATACTAGCCTTGATAATCTTATATTGTTAGTAAAAAAACTACAACGAGAAATCAGTAAAATTTCATTTTCACCTGTAGAGAGTGTCACTTTATCTTTTGGTCTATCTCTTTATAAAGAGGGTGATACTAAAGATTCTTTACTTAAAAGAGCTGATAAGGCTTTATATATAGCTAAAGAGAATGGTAAAAACAGATATGAAGTGTTGTAAAAGAGGTAGAGGAAGATTCTCAAGCATAAGCTTGAGAATCTGTTAAGCTACTGAAAGTGTCTATGTTATGCTTTACAGAGCTTGTTATCAAATAAGAAAATACACTCGTTTGTTTTGTTAAAAGCTTTTACAGCTGTAAGGACAGCCATATCTACTACTGGCTCGATGATTACTACAGCCATATAAGCACTTCCAAAAGTAAATATATTACTTAAGTTTTCTGCTCCAAAACCCTGTCCATAAACTGCCCAAAAAGCAACCCATGAAACGATAGCACCTTCCCATACTATAGACATTTTAAGCATTTGAGAATAGCTTATATCTTTATAAGCCGTTCCTGCTGGTACGATTTTTTTCATTGCAGCATTTAAGATAAACATACTTGCTAAGAGTGTTGTAACATTTATACCATACTGAGGTAGGTCAAACTGTGCAAAGAAAAGCCCTTGAATCGCTAAACCAGTCGCAAGACCAATAGCAGCAGGAGCGATACCAAAAATCAAAAAGATAGTCGTACCAAGAATCAGGTGAACTTCACTCACCCCAATAGGGTAATGTGGTAGCACCTCAAAACACATAAACACAACAATAGTCGCTATAAGACTCTTGAGTATTAAAGATACTAAGCCATTCTCTTTCATGTTATCAAATGCTACTTTTGCAGTAGCTCCAAATACAGCTGCTGCTGTCCCATAACTAAGGAGTATTTTAGCTCCATCTACTACACCTGCTTCTATATGCATATTTTTTCCTTAAAAATTATATTTTATCTATTGAGAGCATTTTACTATAAAACAGCTCTATTAAAAGTTATAAGCAACTAAAACTCTTGCATTTACCCAGTCACCACCATTGATTGCTGTATGCTCTTTATCTTTTTGAACTGTTAAAATAGCTCCAATAAGTACATCTTCATGCTCATACGAAGCACCCATATTTTGCTCAACTATATGCTCCTTCTGAGCTGCACTATTAACACTTCCTTGAAAATCACCATAAGCATAGAGGAAAGCAAAATCCTCATACTCATAACTCAAACCAGAGACAATAGCATCTACTTCTCTATCAACAGAGATATTATCAAGTATCATGTTATCCATATTTGTAAAGAGAGTTCCTCCCCCAAAACCTGAAAAGCTCTGTCTGTTTGACACTTTTTTAGAGTTGTTATATGCTATGTTAAGTCCTAGTCCATGATAAACCACTTCAGCAGTTGCCCCATAAATTTCTGACTCAACACCACTCTCATCTAGCTCTTGCTGTTTTAAAAACTGTGCACCAACATGTAAAAAGAGCTCTTTAGAGAGATGAAAATGACCTACTATATCACCATAGTAAGAGTTATTTGCAGTAGCATCATCCACCTCACCATTAATGTTATAGAACCAAAGACTTGCATCAAGATTATCATCACTCCAAGAGATACCACCAAAGTACGTTCCATCTTTACCAGTTTTTTCCCAAGGATTTTCTAGACCTGCATCATACCCTTGCCAAGAGAGAAGAGCACCACCCATAAAGCTAAGCTTTTCATACTCATAAGTAGCTATATATGCCTCAAAACTATTACTCACCATACGGATATCATCACTATCAGCTAAAGGAGTATCTATAGTCTGTCTTCCTCCTCGAAGGTTTAAACCATCATACTCATAGTTTAGATAAGATTCGCTCATCTGTGTATAGTTTCTCTGTGAAGATGATAGCTCATCGTTATACTTTACTCCATCCCCAGAGAGTGCTCCTGCATTTTGAGAAACCACAAACTCAACTCCAGCACTAAAACCTCTGTACTGTGCAAGTTCATACTTTAAAAAGCCACCCGCAGCAGTTGCATAAACATCTTGTGAACTCTCATAGTTTATATCTGAGTAGAGAGAGCGAATCTGTCCTGTAACTTTTCCATCTCTAAACATATGGTTAAAACCATCAACTATGTCAAGCTCTTTTTTTTCTACTTCGTGAACACTTGCTATCGCCTTTTTTACAGAATGGAGTCTATCTCTATTTTCTGGCTTTTCCTCTGCATAGAGAGTACTCAAACATAAAGATAGTATTAAACTTATTTTTATAATCTTCTTCATTTTTAAATTCCTTTTTTTATTGTGCAAATGATAATCTATATCATCTTATATTTAGTTGAATTAGATAGTGGAGGAGAGATACTTGTGTTTAAATAGTTATAATAATTATGATATTTTTTTGCAGAAGGGAAAAGTTTAAGTGTTTTACGTGTTAATAATCTAAAGAAACAGTTACAATGGCAAGATTTTAAAGAGAGCTGTTGCATCTGCAAGATACAGAGTTCTTCAAACTCCTCTTCATTCTCCAACTCTTCAGAATAGATAGTCGCACTAAGATGAAAACTCTGCACACGAGAAGCCTCTTTACAAAGAGTCACTTGATTAACAGTTGCAGTGATAGCGTTTAAACTAAAATAGTTTTTTCCAAAGCCACGAGGTAATTTCATGTCGAAATTGTACTATAATTCGTAAAAAAAGAGAAGATATGGGTTACAGCGAGTGGTTTAATAAACATGCACAAAAACATAAAAAGATAGTTACAAAACTAAAAAAGAGAGACTACACAAAAGAGCAAATCATAGACTACTTTGATTTTGAAAATATGAAAAAAGTAGAGCTAGAGTTCTGCCCTCTCTATGCAAAAGATAAGAAGTGTCACGATATGAAGTCACTCAATTGCTACCTCTGTGCCTGTCCTAACTTTCGTTTTAATGATGCTGGTATCAAAAAAGTAGAACATGCTACACAGTTTAGTCTCTGTGCCATAGAGTCCAAAGATGGAAGAGAAGGGGTTTATGGAGAGAAGATTCATCAAGACTGCTCTAAATGCTCTGTGCCTCATCACAGAGAGTATGTCACAAAACAGTTTGCGTATGACTGGAAAGAGATGATGCAAAAGTGTGCTCTGTAGATGGGTGTTGTAACAACCATCACTCTCACAGAGGCTCAAAAACTCTTTCCAAACTTCTCTCTTAGAAAGCTCATACCAACATCTGATGGAGTTATGGATACAACCTACCTTCTTGATAACTATGTCCTCAAACATTATGAGAGAGATATAGAAAAAAAGATAGTAGAGGATAGTAAACTCCTCCATCATCTCAACAGAAATGGCTTAAACACCCCTCTGCATTTAGCCTCTTCACAGGGGTGGCACCTCTACTCTCGACTCAGAGGAAGCAGACTCACAACGACTCACTACTTTCATATTCAAGCAGTTGCTCGATTTCTTGCAAAGTTTCACACTCTCACAGCTAAACACCATCTTCAAACTCCTTTTTTAGATGGGTATGAACTAACAGAGATATTAAAACAGACAAAAGAGACTCACTACTTTTACTACAAAAAACTCCAAGAGCTTCAAAACTTTCACCAACAAAAAGATGGCTTTATTCATGGTGATATTTTTAAAGACAACACCCTCTTTGATGGAGAGAAGTTAGGTGTTTTTGACTTTATAGATGGAGGAGTGGGTGCATTTAGTTTTGATATAGCAGTAGCACTTATGGCGTTTAACCCCCATCAAAAAAGTTCTCTCTTACAACTCTTTTTAAACACCTATAACCAAAGAGCCCCTAGAAAAATAAAAATCAAAGAGCTTCAAAAAGAGATAAAAAATGCAGCTAAACTCTATGCTCTTCTTCGCATACAGAAGTATAAAAATCCAAAAAAGGCCAAAGAGTTAGCCAATCTTTGGTAAAATCACACTATGAATATATCTATAAACCAAGAGAACTACGAAAACCTTGAAAACTTCAAAGAGATACTCAAAAAAGATGAGTCTACTATGATAAATGAAGCTCTCGAACTCTATTTTGAGAAAGAGCAGAAAAAACTTTTAGAGAAAAACTTAGAAAATGAAAACGCTATGACAAACCTCTCTTATGATGAGTTTTGGGGAGATGTCGAGATATGAAACATGGTGCAAACATCTACAAATATGCAAAAAAACTAAACTGCACTCCAGAGGAAATTTACGACTTCTCCTCCAACATCAACCTCTATCAGCCAACACAAACACTAACGTTAGACTCTTCAACTGTTAGCAGATATGCCGAGAGCTCATACAGTGCGCTTAAAAATGTTATCGCTCAAAACTACGATATAGATACTAAAGAGATAGCACTCTATAATGGTGCAACCGCAGCCATCTTCGCACTTATAGCATCACTCAAACGAAAAGATGTTTTTCTCTATGCACCCCTATTTGGAGAGTATGAAAAAGCCTGCAAAAGTGCAAAGAAAAACATCTACAAAATCAACCGCATAACGGATGAGGAGAGTCTCCCAACTGAAGACTCAGTCGTAGTCTTTGTCAACCCCTCTACCCCAGAGGGAGCTTACACAGAGCTTGACACCCTCCTTGAGATGTGGATGGAGAAAGAGTGTGTTATCATCTTAGATGAGAGCTTTTTAGAGTTTGAAGCCCTCCCTTCACAAAGAGAGAAGATAAAGAGTTATAAAAAGCTCTACATAGTACAATCTTTCTCAAAGTTTTACAGCTGTGGCGGTGTGAGAGTTGGGGCTATTTTTGCACATAAAAAAAGTATTAAAAAACTTCCACAACCGCTCTGGAACCTCTCCTCTTTTGACGATACATTTTTACAACAGCGTTTAAGTGATGAAGACTTTAAAGTAGAGACAAGAGAGCTTCATAAAAAACAGAAAAAAGAGCTTATAAATATACTTGAGCAGAGCAGACTTTTTGAGGAGATAGTTGAGAGTGATGCGAACTTTATTCTTACCTACTCAGAGAAGGGAAAAAAGATTTTTAAACATCTTTTAGCACATAAAATTCTTCTTAGAACCTGCGGAAGTTTTGACTACCTAAACAACAACTGGCTCCGTTTTGCAGTAAAAGATGAAGAGGCACATAATAGACTCAAAGAGGCACTCCTTGCATTCGCTTAGTATCTTTGGGACAAGTAGCGATGCAGGAAAGTCTACACTCAGTTTTGCCATCACTTACCTTCTTCACAAAAGAGGCATAAAAGTCGCTCCCTTTAAGGCACAAAATGTCTCAAACAACTCTCAAGTAACCGACCTAGAGAGTGGAGAGATAGCCATCCCTCAAGCCTTTGCAGCAGAGTCCATTGGGCTTGCTACTCGACCTGCTTTTAACCCCATTTTACTAAAATCGGGAGGTGCTTCAAAAGCCCATATGATTATAAATGGAAAGAGTGTTGGTGATACTGATGTTTGGGAGTACTACCGAAACATGGAAAAACTCCGCCCTATCGTAAAGAGTGCTTGGAGTTCACTCCAAGAGGAGTTTGAGTGCATCGTAGCAGAGGGTGCAGGAAGTCCAGTCGAACTCAACCTTATGGATAAAGATCTCTCAAACATCTATGTAGCAGAGGAGTTTAACACAAAGATTATCCTTGTAGCAGATATACAACGCGGTGGTGTTTTTGCTTCTATCTATGGCGTTTATAATCTCCTCCCTGAGACACTTCGTAAAAATGTTATCGGAGTCATAGTAAATAAGTTTCAAGGTGATATGTCTCTCTTTGATGAGGGTGTGAACATTATAGAAAAAGAGTTTAAGATTCCTGTTCTTGGTGTTGTTCCTTACAAACCTTTTAATCTCGGCTTTGAAGATAGTGCTTCACTTATGAACTACTCACAAAACACTACAAACGCCATCATAACAGTCGGAGTTATCAAACTCCCACACATCTCTAACTTTACAGACTTTGAGCCCCTTGTAGTTGATGCAGAGATAGATCTCCGTTTTATCACTAACGTAAGTGAGAGTGAGTCGTGTGATCTTCTTGTTATCCCTGGGAGCAAGCGAGTTATTGATGATTTGGCATGGCTACGAGAGCGAGGATTTGAGGAGAGACTCAGCTCTAAAAAAACAAGAGTTGTAGCTATCTGTGGTGGTTATGAGATGATGTTTGAAAATATCCTTGACCCCGATAGTGTTGAGAGCCAAGAGCCTGTAACACAAGGGTTTGGCAGATTTAAGGGTGAAGTCCTATTTCAAAAAGAGAAGATTGTCAAAAAAGGGTGTTACAACCTCTTTGGTACTATGTGTAAGGGTTATGAGATTCATAACGGCACAACAAAAAAACGAGTTAAAGAGAAAAAAAACATCTATGGCACTTTCGTTCATGGTCTCTTTGACAACGATACTCTTCGTTTAGGCCTCTTTGAGGAGATAAACAGTGAGTATAAAGGCTACAATTTTAAGAACTATAAAGCAGATGCTATAGCGGAGTTTACGAAGCATATAGAGACTCATATAGATATGAAACAGGTAGAAAATGCTCTCTATAAGTAAGCTTGTTGTAACCCTACTTGCCTATCTCATCGACAGAAAGTTTGGTGAGTTCTCCTTTATAAAACACCCTATTATTCTCATAGGTGAGGTTATCTCATTTTTTGAAACACACTTTTACAAAAAAAGTATTCTCAGAGGTCTCTTTTTGGTGCTCTTTGTCTTAAGTGTTGTTGGTTTTCTCTCCACGGCTCTAACACTCTACTTAGCATATCTCCCTTGGTGGATAAACATAGCTGTTTCTGCTTTTATAGCTTCTATGTTTATCGCTCACAATATGCTTAAAGAGGCTGTACTTGGTGTTGTGACAGCCACAGACAAAAGAGCAGCTATCTCTATGCTTGTGAGTCGAGATACAGAAGATTTAAGTGAGAGTGATATCTATAAGGCAGCCATTGAGACCTATGCAGAGAATCTAAGTGATGGTGTTATCGCCCCTCTTTTTTATCTCCTGCTGTTTGGACTCCCTGGTATTGTTCTCTATAAGGCTGTAAACACTATGGACTCTATGGTTGGGTATAGAGATGAGAAGTATGAGAAGTATGGAAAGGCTGCTGCTATTTTAGATGATGTTCTCAACTATATCCCCTCTCGATTAACAGCACTACTCATTATGTTCTTATCTCAAACAAAACCACCTATGGCGTTTTATAAAGATGGGAAGAAGCACGACTCTCCAAATGCAGGGCATCCCATAACGGCAATGGCTCTAGCTATCGGGGTAAAACTCGGAGGAGACACGTCTTACTTTGGTAAGATAAAAGAGAAACCCTACTTTGGAGAGGGAAGAGAAAAAATCACCGCAGAAGATGTGAAAAAGAGTATAAATTTTGCTAAAATAGCGAAGAATTAAAAGGAGTCATTATGTCAAAAATATCCAGAAGAAATTTTATAAAAACAGCTGTAGCACTTAGCTCTCTCTCCCTTATAGCAGATGCTACAGAACCAAAAGAGGCTGAAACACTTCGGTTTATACACATTACAGACTCTCATATGGATCTTTCAGACAGTGACAGTGTAGAGGCGATGGAACTTATGGCTACCTTTATAAATGAGAACTATAAAGAGCTTGATTTTGTACTTTTTGGTGGTGACAACTTTAACAACAATGCTCCAAAAAATAGTGATGCCCTCAAGTTTAAAGCAATTATAGAGAAACTCCACTGTCCTGCTTATCTTGTTCGAGGGAACAAAGAGTCGAGTCCAAAAAATGATGATGCCATACGACTCCAAGAGTTTCAAACACTCTTCTGCTCAGATAAAAACCTGCAACTCCAAGGAAAAGACTGGAAGTTCTCACATAAAGGCTATACTATTTTAGGGCTTGATAGCTGTGTAGAGAATGCCAACAATGGCGTTTATACAGAGGAGACTCTTGCCTTTGCTGAGTCCACTCTCCAAGAGAAAAAACCGACACTTATTTTAAACCACCACCCCTATACAAACTACTTCAAAGGGAGCGATCCTAAAGATATTCACAAGTATGTTTTAAACAACACACTAGAGACTCAAAAGAGACTCTTTAAGTTTGACAACTTACTGCTTACCCTTTCAGGACACAAACATATAGACTCTGTGATAGATCTTCATGGAACTAAAACTATAGTAACTCGTGGTTTTATTCGCCCCCTAGATCTAGATATGTACCCGATGCGACTCATAGAGATACACAACAACAAAATCCAAGAAAAGATGATATACACTTCATGAAAACATACAATATTTTTACAAACCAACAAGACTCCCTTCCAGAGGGAAAAGCGGACTTTTTACTCGCTGCCTCAGTTACAAAAACATGTGAGATAGAGGGCATCACGCAAGCGGGAATTCCAGGGAAAATCCCCTACACTCCTACTCTTGATGCTGAGTTTATCACAACACAAAAACTCTTCTCTATGCCTGAGATAGCTGAAACGCCATCGGGAGTACCAACCCCAGCACTCATCACTCGAGCGGTCCATAATCTTTGTGAATTTGCAACTGTTGAAACTCTTGATCTTGGTCTTGAGATAAAACCGCAGCAGACACACCTTCACCAGTTTGACATTATGCCTTCACAAGACATAAGAAAAGGGGCAGAGATAGATGCCCAGACGGTTTTTGCAAAGGGTATGGCCTTTGGAAGAAGTTATGATCTTAAAGGCTCTTATCTGATTTTAGGTGAATCAACTCCAAGTGGAACAACAACCGCAACAGCGACAGCCTTAGCACTTGGTTATGATGTGGCCGATGACTTCTCTTCTAGTTTTTTAAATGTTCCAAGCGATGTAAGAAGCCAAACTATAACAGAAGCCCTCTCTCTTATAGATGATACTATGAGTAGTTTTGAGAAACTCTCTCTTGTGAGTGACAATATGCTTATCTTTACAGCAGGATTTCTACTTGAAGCAAGTCGCCGTTTTCATGTTGTTCTTGCCGGAGGCACACAGATGGCAGCAGCTCTCCTTGTTGCTGATAAACTACGAGAAGATGTGCTAATGCGACTCAAATCTGAGAACATCACACTTGCAACTACCGCTTGGGTAGCAGAGGATAAAAACTCAAATATTAAACATATACTTGAACAACTCAGCTATACTCCTCATGCAGTTTATACAGAGTTTAGTTTTGCAGATGCAGAGATACCTGTTTTGAAAAAATATGATGAGGGAGAGGCGAAAGAGGGAGTCGGTGCTGGTGGAGCACTTGCTTATGCAGATAGTAATAAACTCACAAACAAAGAGGTGTTAGAGGCTGTTGAACTTATAATGTATATGATGTGATAGAGAGCTTTTGCATCAATTAACATTAAAAAAACTAATTTTTGCTATAATCTTTTCATAATTTATAAACTTTGAGGTCTCATATGTTTTCATCAGTAAAGTCTAAGGTTATAGCAGCCATTTTATCTTTTACAACTATAGGTTTAGTTGCTATTTCCCTTTACATCTCATCAACACTTCACCAACTCTCCAATGATACAAGTAAGCAGTCACTCAATATGTTAAGTGACTCTATCTTTCAAACGATGACAACAAGTATGATGCTTGGAGATCCTGCAGTAGTAGAAAAGACTTTCCATAATGCCCGTCAAATTGATGGTATCGAGGCTCTTAATATTGCGAAATCATTAGCAGTAATAGAGGTCTATTCACCCAATGAGAGTTTCACAACAGATCCTATTTTAAGAGATGTACTTCAAAATAAAACAAAAAAAATAATAGAGAGTAATGTAAATAACCATCATACTATCCGTATGATTCGTCCTATGGTAGCAGAAGCACGATGCCTTGCATGTCACTACAATGCACAAGTAGGCTATACACTCGGAGCACTAGACTTAATAATCTCTTTAGATAAAAATGATGCGAAAATAGCAGATACAAACTTTACACTCATTATCTCACTTATTGTTGCGAGTATACTTTTTGCCATTATTTCAGGGCTCTTCTTTATGCGAGAAATTTTTAGCCCACTAGATACTCTAAAAAATAAGATTTCAGATCTGGTTAGTGGCGATAAAGATCTTACAAAGCGACTTGATCATAAAAAGGGAAATGAGTTTGGAGATACTGCAAATGAAGTAAATAAATTTATTCAGACTATTCAAGAGACTGTAAATATAGTAAAAACTCTAGGACATGAAAACTCACAAATTGCAAGTGAGATAGAGTGTGCTTCTCATGTTATCAGAAAAGGAACACAACAAGAACAAAAAATTGTAGAAGCAACAAGTAATAAGAGTGCAAATATTCAACTCATCCTACAGAACTCTATCAAAACGGTACAGACTACACAGGAAAATATTGAGCAAGCCTCTGTAGAGCTAGATAGTGCAAGATTCTCACTCAAAGAGTTAAGCCAAGAGGTAAGCTCTTTTGTAGAGATAGAGAACAACCTCTCTATGGAACTCTCAAGCCTCAAAAGTGATGCAGGTCAAGTAAAAGATGTCTTAAATGTTATTAAAGAGATAGCAGAGCAGACAAATCTTTTAGCACTCAATGCTGCCATAGAAGCAGCGCGTGCAGGTGAGCATGGTCGTGGATTTGCAGTCGTTGCTGATGAAGTTCGTAAACTTGCAGAGCGCACACAAAAATCTCTTACAGAGATAGATATCAGTGTAAGTACTATTGTTCAGTCTATTAATGATGTAAGCGATAAGATTCACGATAATGCACAAAACATTGAGAATCTATCCCATGTTTCAAATGATGTTGAGAGTAAAATTGCAACTACTTCAAACGCGATGCTTCTCTCTAAGAAAGTAGCCATTCAGTCTAATGAGGATACTCTACAGATGTCTGAGAATATTAAAGAGATTATTGAGTATATTAATAATATTGAGGCTCTCTCCACTGCAAATGGAACGAGTGCATTAAGTATTGAAGAGGAACTTAAAAACCTTGTTGCAGTAGCCTCTTCACTACAAGATACGATTGATGAGTTTAAGAGCTAAAAGAGTTTTTTAACTTATCCATATCAACAGATTTTTTTGCTTTATCTGTATCAATACTCCCTTTCACATCATCCATTGTGATGTCTGTACCTTTCTTTGCTGCTGCTTTGGCTTTATCTTTATCTACAGACTCTTTAGCCTGATTTTTATCTACAGAGTCCATTACATTTCCCATACTAAAAGCAAATGCTACACCACTAAGTAGTGTAAGAGAGAGTAAGATTTTTTTCATTTTTGTTTCCTTAAGTTAAATATTCACGAAATTATATCAAAACTATCTTCGAGGGTTTCTTCTTCCTCTTCCATGTGTATAGTTTTTCTTAAAACAGCTCTGACAGATTGCATACTTAGAGTTCATAGGAAGAGGTGCTCCACAGAGTTTACACATCTGTGCTAACTGTGTCTGATGGAGTGTATTTTCTATGTACTTATTTAAAACACCTCTGTACTGTCTTGCTTTCATCTCATCTACAAAGTATTCACCAAACCTATAGCTAAGCCAAAGATAGAGGGATATCTCTTTAACCATATCTTCTGCTCGAAGTAGTTCATCTGTTGTTCTGGCATGATCACCCACAAGTGTTGGTGGTATGTAGTGCACACTCTGTTGCTGTTCTAGTGCATAAATATAACTCTCATATGCTTCTATAATATAGGGTGACTTCAGAGTAAGTGGTGCACAAGCGAGATGATACTTCGTAGCAATATCTAAGTCATAGGCATCTACGATCTTTGAAGCTTCAAGCATATCATCTAAACTCGAAGCATAGAAAGGGCCATTAAACTCCATATTTTTCACAAAAAAGCTTAAAATTACTTCCAGTGAATTCTCTTCTAAAATCTTCGCAACAAGTTTAATATGCTCTAAATTAGCCATCACTTTAAAAGGAATAGTAATCTCTCTAGCATCTTTATAAAAGTTCTTTTTTACAATCTTAAGAGCTTCAGGATTGAGTGCCCCAACAAAGCCCTCTTCATTGAGACCATAACGACCTGCACGACCCGAAATCTGATGAATCTCAGAGGGAAAAAGATTCCGTTGCGATACTCCATCAAACTTCTCTGCTTTAGAAAAAAGTATAGTTTTTATAGGGAGATTCATTCCCATCGCTATAGCATCGGTAGCTATAAGAACCTGTGTCTCACCCTCGCGAAAACGCCGAGCCTCTTCACGACGTACTTCAGGAGAGAGATTTCCATAGACAACACTCACACTAAAGTTTTTAGAAAAATTCTGTTTTAAACGAAGAACCTCTTTACGACTAAACGCTATGATAGCTGTTCCCTCTTCCACATCAGCTACATCAGTAGGTACTTCTAAAAGTGTTAAAGGATTTTTACGCTCAAACTCAATAATCTCTAACTCTTCTCCAAGATACTCAGCAAGAGCGATAATCGCCTCTTTAGCATTTGATGAACCTGTCATAATTATCTCTTTTGCAGGAGCTCCAATGATAGCATTTGCCCAAGCCCAACCACGGTCACGGTCATCTATCATCTGAACCTCATCAATGACACAGACATCCACATCAACCTCATAGTTCATCATCTCAATAGTAGAACTTATATGGGTTGCTTCATCATCGAGTATCTGCTCTTCCCCAGTTATAAGTGAAGACTCTATCCCTTTCTCTTTAAGCCCTTCATACCCTTCAAGAGCAAGTAAACGAAGTGGGGCAAGATAATAGCCAGTATCTGCTGCTTCTAACTTTTTCATGGCGGTATAGGTCTTTCCACTGTTAGTTGGACCTATATGAAGGGTAAGTTTTCTTCGCATCTCTCTTGCCATAGGAAAAAGATTTTTAAAGTCACGAATAGTTCTTGCAAGTAGTTCATGACGTTGCTGTTTCACTAAAAGTTCTGAGATAGAGTGAATAAACCTTCGTATCACTTTTTTCTTTATCTTTGGTGTAATGTTAAGAGAGTGAGGCATTAAATCTAGTAAAAACTCATAAACACGACCATGCAACTCTTCACTACTTAGATGAAGAAGTGTTGCATACTTCTCACACTCCCCAACAAGATCATCAAGCTCAGCTAAAAAGAGTTTTTCATAGGACTCCTTTCCCTCCGCGATAACCCCATCAAAATTAAAACGCTGTGAAAGCCATATATCTTCAAGTAGACGGTCTAACTCTATATGTACCTCCAAGTTGTACTCAAGAGTACTCTCACTTTGAGGCAGTGTTAGAGAAGAAGAGACTACTAAAAGTAACTCCTCATCATGCAGTTCTATCGTTGCATCTGCTACTTTTCTCTGCACTATACTTTTTAAAATTTTATGCCCTATAAGAGGATAGTTTAGTTTTGTCTTTGGAGGACTTGCTCTAAACGCTGTTATAATCTGCTCAGTAGTAAGGTAAGAGTGCGGCACTTTAAGAGAGTCAATAAACTTATCTATCTGCTCCTGCTTTGCAGTGAGTGTTGCAACTTTATCATCCCCAATTTTTTTTACAATCTCTTCAAAACTCAGAGTATCAAAGATCTCATAATCGTAAGGCTTTGTATTTAATGTAAGTATCTTATGAAAACTTTGACCGTAAACTTCATACTTTAGAGAGGCATTAAACTCAAAACTCTCATCTACATCAAAGTGTCCTTCAAGTTCTCTCTCTAACATCTCCCGCTTCATCTCATAGCGGATATGGCGAAGTTTAGACTCCATCTTCTCTATTGTTATCTTCTTACTACGAACTGTTGCGAAAGCTTCATAAAGTCGAACAGCCTCCTCTTGAGTAACATCAAGTTCATGAAGAAGCATCTCTATCTTTGAATCCCTATCTAGAGTAGGTAGTTCCCTTTTTTCACCCCTATAAATTTTGCCATTGTTCTCAAAAAAGTGTAGTATATCTTGACGGTATGTACCATCAGGCTCACTCCAAATCATACGAAGTGTCTTCACCATCAGCTTCTTATTATGCTCAATATCATAAATACCAAGTGCACTAAAAAGCTCACTTAAGGTCTCAGACTCTACTCTCTCTATCCCTACATCAAAAGGATCATCATCAAAGTAACTACGAATGCGTTGATTTATTTTGCTATTTTTTTTATTTTTTTTAGACATATTTACCTATAATATTTTTAAGAGTGAGTAATTGAAAGTACTGCTATAAGTTTTTCTTTCTCTTCTTTTATCTCTAGTTCTGAGTCTATTGGAGCTTTTCTACTCTCTAAAACTCCACTTAAATCATTTAAAACAATCGCATAGTTTTTAAACATAGGAACTGTTATCTCTTTAATCTTTCCCTCATGAATTGCATCACCAAGAGCATCTAAAGCCGCTTCATATGCAGTCTTATTTGTCACATACTGCACAAAGTAGTTCTTCATCAAAGAGATATTTCCAAGCCATGCTCTCTTCTCATCTTCTATTAGTGCATCATTACTCTCAACTCTCTCAATAAGATCATTCACATACTCTTCTGCTTTTTTATCTCTAAAAGTGATAAGTGCATCCATATCTTCTATATGTTTATGTAAAAGATCATACAGATCCCTCTCACTTAAGGTTGTATTCTCTACATTATAAAGATGTTGTGTTGTCTCTGTTTCACTATAACTAAGGGCTTCAAGAAGTTCTGCAGCTGCTTGAAGATATGTGTACTTATCTGGTTGTGTATGATCAAACCCTACACCCCCTTTTGAGACTATTGGTAAATCACCTACATATTTTAACTGCATATTAAACTCCATCTACATATTTTTCTTTTATTATAGCAATATAAAAGATAATATATAATACCTTATGAATTATCCTAAAGAGTGGACTCAAAAAGAGTTCTTAGAAAATAAAATAAAACTTAAAAAAGAGGGTATAGAAGTACTTCTTATAGACACAATCCTTTCGCCTATAGAGAAGGCTCAAACTCTTGTATATAATCCTTTTGAGCTTAAGAAATATTCAGATGGCACTGTTTTTGTCTTCTATTGCGATACAGGCAAAGCGACTAAAGATAGACTCTCTGAGTACCAAGAGAAGTTTCCAACCATGCACTGTATCTCCCTTAAGGGTGGTCGTGGTTACTGGAGAAAAAATATGCAACTACTTGAGATACCTGATGTATAAAAAAATAGTACACTATAAAACTTGCATAGATGAGAAACGCTACTATGATGCACATGAAGTTCTTGAAGAGGCTTGGTTTCCACGACGTTTTGAGGAGCATCATGAAGTCAAACTACTCAAAGGCTTCATTAATGCTGCTGTAAGTTTTGAGCTACATAAACGAGGAAGAACAGATCAGAGTAAAAAAGTGTGGAAAAACTATTTAAAATATAGACCTCTTTTACAAAAGATAGATACTCATAAAAAAGAGTTTCATGCACTCTCAAGATATATAGAAAGCATCTATATGAAAAAACACCACTAACTTATCACTTCATCTTGCTATAATTGCATAATCATAGTTTTTAAAGGAATTTCAATGGATATGATAAAGTATAAAGACCTTGCAGTAATGTATGCAACAGAATATGGCATGAGTATTATCTCTGCTTTACTTATTTTTATCATCGGAAAATGGGCTGTTAAGAAAATAACAGTTTTTACTAAAAAAATGATGATGAAAGCGAATATAGATAAAACTTTAGTAGAATTTAGCGAAAGTCTTATCTACTTCGTTTTACTACTTATGGTTGTCCTTGCTTCTTTAAACTCTTTAGGTATTAATACAACTTCATTTGTAGCCGTTTTTGGTGCGGCATCGCTTGCTATAGGTCTTGCACTTCAAGGCTCTTTAGCAAATGTTGGTGCAGCAGTTCTTATCATCATCTTTCGTCCCTTTAAAGTAGGTGACTTTATCAATGCAGGTGGGGCAACAGGTACCGTTGAAGATGTAAATCTCTTCTCAACTATCATTGCACCTGTTGATAACCGTACTATTATCGTACCAAATGCCTCTATCATCGCTGGTAATATCACTAACTACTCTAACAAGTCAGAGCGTCGTGTTGACCATGTTTTTGGGATAGGCTATGATGATGACCTGAAACTTGCAAAAGAGACTCTTATGGAGCTGATGGTAAATGATGATAGAATTCTTCAAGACCCTGCACCCTTTGTAGCTGTAAGTGAACTTGCAGATAGCAGCGTAAACTTTACAACTCGTGCTTGGGTAAAAACAGAAGATTACTGGGGTGTTTACTTTGAGCAGATTGAAAAAGTAAAACTTGCCTTTGATGAGAAAGGGATCTCTATTCCTTATCCTCAAATGGATATTCACACAAATAAAATCGAAAACTAAATTTTAAACTAAAAGGAAAAAAATGAAAAAAATAACACTCAGTCTCTTAGCAGCATCAACACTTCTTCTTGCAGCAGAACAAGACACAGTACAACTTGAAGCAGATATAGCAAAAGCTGAAACAGCAGCTGCAGCAGCAACAGCACAGGTAAAAGCACTTAAAGCAAAACGTCCTCAAAACACAGAGATTATGACACACCTAAAACTTGGGTATATCAATACAAGTGGAAATACTGAAACAGAGACTTTTTCACTTGATGGAACAATGAAAAAAGAGTGGGGTGCAAATAACTTAGCACTTACAGTGGATGCTCAATACGGTAATGTGAGCGATGTTGAAACGAAAAACAAGTACTTTTTAGAGCTAGAGTATGGTTATAAATTTACTCCAAAATTTTCAGTTACCTATGTTCTTGGTTTTAAAAATGATAAGTTTTCAAGCTATGACTACCAAGCCTATACTGGTCCTGGTGTAAAGTATGAAGCATACAAATCAGGAATCCAACTACTTAATGTAGAAGCAAGTGTACTTCTTTCAAAAGATGTACAACAAGCCGCTTTAGCTACTCCAGATTTTGATGAAACATATGGTTCATATAAAGCAAAAGCAACTTATGAGTGGAAAATTATTGATGACTTAAAATTCAACCAAGAGCTCTCTTATAGAGCCTCTTTTGAAGAGTCTGATAACTACTTTGCATTCTCAAACTCTTCACTCTCAAGTAAGATTAGTGATATTTTTTCAGCGGGTATTGCATATAAAATTGACTATACAAACCTTGTAGCTGCAGGAATTGAACAGACAGATAACACACTTACTGCCTTTATAAGTGTAGACTACTAGAAATTATTAGGCATTAGCCTAGTAGTTTTACTTTTTTTTGCCACAAAAAGAATGACACAAAAGCACCAAACGCTATAAGTGAAGAGCTTAAAAATAGATACTCCCCAAACCGCTCATAAATAAACCCAGCAAGCAGTGCCCCAAGAAGTCCTCCTAAACCATAAGCAACCCCTGAGAAAAACTGTTGTGCAAGTGCTTTATGTTTATAAAGAGAGTGAAGATATGAGATAGCGGCTGAGTGAAAGAGTGCAAAACTAAAGGCATGAAGCATTTGAGAGAAGTATAGAACTCCTATATTTTGAGCATAAGCATAGACTAAAAACCATCGAATAGCTGTTATAAATGCCGTAAGTTGCAAAATAAAAAGTAGATTACTTCTTAAAAATCTTCCTTGAAAATAGAGCATCACTATCTCAGCTCCAACTCCAAAACTCCAGAGATATATAGTTGTATCTAAACTAATCCCATTATCAGTAGCATAAATAGTAAAGAAGTTATAAAAGGAGCCAAAGCTTACCTGCATAAGAACAAGCCCCAACCAGAGTCTATAATCCTTTAATAAATTAATATCATTTGTTGGTGATTCACTCTTTTTTTCCTCTTTTTTTGCTACTTGATGGGCAATCACATACGAAATAAAAGCGGTAATAAGGGTTAAGGTAAAGAGAAAGTTGAGTGCTATATAGGGGGAGTTTAATCCTCCTGACTCAGAGGTAAGAGCCTTAACTAAAACTAATGCGACAAGAACAAACCCAACCGAGCCATAGAGTCGTATCTTTCCATAACGCTCTTTTCCTACTACTTGTAAAGATATAACTTCTATGTAGGGGTTTACAAGACTTAACCCCACTCCTAAAAAAACATTTGAAACTATTAACATGTAAAAATTTTCTAAAGAGAGGTAAAATGCCCCAGAACTTATAACCATTATCAACAAAGAGACATTAAAAGTAGTTCTATTAATTTTAAGCCCTTTTATAAATAGAAAGGGAAGTATAAACCGTACAAGTGGAGCTGCTGCAAAAATAACACCTATCTGCTCTGCAGAGTAACCAACTTCAGAGAGAACTTTTGGTAAAAATATAAGATAAACACCAACAACAGAGAAATAAAAAAAGTAAAATAGAGAAAGGAGTATAAGTAAAAGCATAAAAAGATTGTGACACACTGTCCCTAAATAATTACTTCAAATAGACATTATGATATAATCGCAGAACAAAAAATCTATAAAAGAAGGGGAGTGTTTTATGCTTAAAGAGATGCAACAAGAAGATTTTATTATCTCTAAGACTGATGTAAAAGGCCGATTAACTTATGTGAATCAGATCTTTATGTCAATGGCTGATTATACAGAAGCTGAACTACTAGGGAAACCACATAATATTATTCGCCATCCAGATATGCCAAAGGCAGTTTTTAAACTCCTTTGGGATATGGTGCAGAATAAAGAAGAGATATTTGCTTATGTTATTAACAAGACAAAAAATGGAGATGCTTACTGGGTCTATGCAAATATAACTGCTTCTCTCGATGAGAGAGGAAATATTATTGGGTATTACTCAGTAAGACGTAAACCAAACAGAGAGGCTCTCGCTATAATAGAACCTCTCTACAAACAGATGCTTCAAGCTGAACGTAGTGGTGGTGTGAGTGCAGGAATGAAACTACTCACAGATATATTAGAAGAAAAAGGAGTTGAATACAATGAATTTATCATCTCTATTCAAAAATAATCAGAGTCTCGCCCTCTTTGTGGGGCTAAGTGCTCTTTTCATGTATACACTCTTTAGTGCAAGTTATATTGTCAGTGTTCTTATCTTTATCTTTCTTGTAAGTGTCCTGTTTATTCCAAGCAAATCTCAAACAGAACAAATGCCTATACTTGTAACAATGCAAAAAGTACTTGAAGATGCTGCAAATGGAAAACTAGAAAAAAGAGTTACTAATATTCCTAATGATAACTCCGCAAACTCTAAGTTTGCCTGGAGTTTAAATGACATGCTCGACCAAGTAGAAGCATTTATGCGAGATACAAAGACTACTGTAGAGTACTCATCAGTAGGAAAAACATATAGACATACTTACCCTTCAGGTTTAAAAGGCTCTTTTAAAACTACTGCCAAAATCCTTAATGGTGCAACACAATCTATAGCTAAAGGGTATGAAACAAAAATCCGTGGTGAGATGTCAGAAGGTTTTGCACAGCTAGGTGGTGGTATTGGAGAGGGTCTTAAAATAATTCAGACAGATCTTAGCATCTCAGCTGATGACTCAGGAGAGATTGTAAAAGCATCAGAAGAGACAGCAACAGAATCTAGTAAAAGTCTTGATAATGTTATAGAAATTGGCTCTAGACTTAACTCTCTTGTTTCACTTATAGCCTCTTCTCACGAGGGAATCATCTCTCTGGAAGGACGTTCACGCGAGATTTCAGAAGTTGTTGAACTTATTAAAGATATCGCAGACCAGACAAACCTTCTTGCCCTAAATGCAGCCATAGAAGCTGCTCGTGCAGGAGAGCATGGTCGTGGTTTTGCAGTTGTAGCAGATGAAGTTCGTAAACTTGCAGAGCGTACTCAAAAGGCAACTAATGAGATAGAGATTACTATCTCAACCTTGCAACAAGATGCAAATGATATGAGAATGAACTCAAATGAGATAAGTCAAATTGCTAATGATTCTAATGATGTTATTCATGAGTTTGAGAGTACTTTTAGAGGCCTAAATGCACTAGCGACTACTTCATCAGAAGCCGCAGTCAAAATTCAAAATCGTCTCTTTACAACACTCGTAAAAGTAGACCATATCCTCTTCAAATCAAATGCCTATGCTGCAATACTTGCATCAAACAAACAAGCAGTATTTGCAGACCACACACACTGTCGACTAGGAAAGTGGTACTATGAATTTGGAAAAGAGCGCTTTGGACATACTGCAGCCTTTAAAACAATGGAAAAACCACATATCATAGTTCATGAGAGTGTTTCAAAAAACATGCTCTTTGTTAATTCAGAGAGTACACTTAAAAATGATAATCCTCAAATTATCCATAATAACTTTACAGAGATGGAAGTAGCATCTAGCGAACTCTTCTCTCAACTTGACAGAATGCTTGAAGAGTACTTAAGTAAGTAAGTTAATCAACTTATTTACTAGATGTTAATCTAGAAGAACTATAATTACGACATCTCAATTATGTTTCCCCTTTCATAAGAGAGAGAATATTAACAATTTTTTAAACACTCAAGGTTTCCCCTTTTATCTCCTTGAGTGTTTTCTCCTTTTTTGTGCTAAACTTCCTTTATGAAAATCACTTTAACAACTCTTAATTCACGCTTTACTCATAGTGCCATTGGTCTTAGATACCTCTATGCAAATATGCAAGAGCTTCAAGATAAAACAACTATAAAAGAGTTTAGTATCAACGATGCTATCCAGACAGTAGTAGAGAAACTTCTCTCTGATTCTCCTGATATTATAGGCATCGGTGTTTATATCTGGAATGTGAGTGAGGTTCGTGAACTTATCCATATCATCAAAAAAGTAGCCCCTGCAACTAAAATCATTCTTGGTGGTCCAGAGGTTACTTACGAGCCTTTTAGAGT